>JAEEGL010581755.1_pt1 | contig 56131 bp, 55 predicted proteins | sample 9134231 | NCBI WGS metagenome assembly JAEEGL01 (sample SAMN16246548, study PRJNA631951) | gut metagenome | biome: gut microbiome; feature: rumen; material: fiber-attached | host: Bos | place: Iran: Karaj | collected 2018-10
ACATTGATATTGATGATGTTGCAACCAATTCGACCAGAGCAAAAATAGAAGCATTTTTGAGGCTGAGATGATGAAAACGGTACTTGATGCAGGAACCACTTGGTCTAAAATAATCGATGCTTCAGGCAAAATGGCGAAGTATCAGAATTATCTTATTAAAGAAGAAAATGGGCTGAAATACTATATTCTTCCATCATCTTTGCTGAAATCACTTGATATAATTTTTGATAAAGCCACGGGGCATATGTCACAAAACCTTATCAGCGACAAAAAAGATTATGAAAATGAGGTTATTGCACTCACTCAAGGCTTTAGAAAATATATCAGCGAAGATGCTTTAATTCTTGATATGGGAAGTCGTGATTCAAAATGGGTGGTATTTAAAAACGGTAAGTTTAAAGACTTAGATTGGAATAATTCCTGCTCAAGCTCGACAGGTGCTACAATTGAGATGCTTTTGAAATTTTATAATATTAATCCTAAAGAGCTTAAATTCAACAAGGAAAAATATGTTATTACCTGCGGAATTTTTGGACTTGAAAGGATAATGGACGATATTGCAAAAGGTGAAAAGAGTGAAGAAGCAATTTCAAAATTTATTCATGGTATTGCTCATAATGCCTGGGTATTTGCTAAAAAACCGCAAAAACTCTACCTTTCCGGAGGTTTTTGCGAGAACAAATGTTTTGTTGATTCCCTGAATCAATACTGTGAAACAATTCCTCTCGGAAGATTTTTGCTCTGCGAGGGTTTAATATAGTTTCTATTATTTCTTTTTACCATAGAGAACTTGATCAACAGCTTTTCTGATTGTTCCGCAAATAGGATTTGGATCTTTGAAATCACGAAGAACATAAGTCACATATTTATGTTCATCAAACTCGGATTTATATACAAATTCAATGTTATATGTATTAAAGAGTCTTTGAACAGTATTTTGAGTAGACTTAACTTCTTTCATATTTATAAATTCAATCATTGTCAATTGTGGATTGTTTAATCCAACTTCAATTTCTACTCTGTCAGTAAAAACTTTAACTTCTGTTTCATTTATTTTACGGCTGCGTTGGATAAATTTTGCAATCCATATAACCATAGATCCAAGCATTACAAACAACATAAGTTTCGGAAGAAACATAAATACATTTACGCACAAATAAGATAAAATTATAATTGTTATTAGTATTGGTGAATCAAGCAATAAGCAAACAGCTTGCACTTCCGGTCTAAATTCTAATTCAATATCGCTTTGAACCATATTTTTTCCTTTTTTTATTTTTGATTATACTTTGTTTTATAAATTAAAACAAATATGTTACAATGTTGATTTTAATTCTTTCTGAAGTTCAAGCAAGATATTATCGATTTGATCCGATTTATTTCCGGCACCTTGTGCAAAATTAGGACGTCCGCCGCCTTTGCCGTTTGTTGCCTGTGCAAGTTTTGAGATTATGTTTCCTGCGTTTGCACCCTTTTTGATAAAGGAATCGGAAACTTTGACAAGGAAATTAATCTTATCTTCAACAATATCGGCTAAGACAACAATTGAATCGCCTAATTTGTTTGATAAAATGTCAGCTCCGAGTTTGAGCATCTGAGGATTGAGGTTTTCCACCTTAGAAATAAAGAGTTTCCCTCCGTTGACTTCCTCGGCTTTTGAGATAAATGACTGGAATTTTGCTTTTGTTTGGTCTGATTTAAGTTGTTCAATTTCATTTTGAAGTGTTTTATTATCCATAGCCATTTTTAAAATTCTGTCGCAGACTTCGTTTACCGGAACTTTAAATTTTTGTGCTATTAAATCAATGATATCAGCTTTTTCGTTTAAATATTTTAACGCAGCATCGGCGCATACAAGTTCAATTCTTCTTGTGCCTGCTGAAATTGCCGTTTCGCTGACGATTTTAACAAGTCTGATGTCGCCTGTTGAAGATGCATGAGTACCTCCGCAAAGTTCTTTTGAAACATTTCCGAAGGAAACTACTCTGACGTTTTCATCATATTTTTCACCAAACAGAGCCATAGCACCTGATTTTTTAGCCATTTCAATATTCATAATTTCTGTTGTCTGTTTGAGATTTTGGCTAATCCAAAGATTCATAAGGTCTTCTGTGTCTTTTAGTTCTTTTTTGTTCATTGCACGGGAGAAAGTGAAGTCAAATCTTGTTCTGTCAGCTTCAACGAAAGAGCCTGCCTGATGGACTTCATCACCCAAAACTTTGATTAATGCAGCCTGAAGAAGGTGTGCGCAGGAGTGGTGAACTTTGATTTGTTCACGTTTTTCACTGTCTATTTTTGCAAATACGCTGTCACCTGCTTTGATTTCACCATTGATGACCTGAACCCTGTGAACGGAGAGTTTATTTACTTTAAACGTATTTAAAACTTCTCCTTTGAAGCTGTCATTTTCAATAAATCCTGTATCTCCGACCTGTCCGCCGCATTCTGCGTAGAACGGAGTTTTATCTAAAATGACATCAACAAAATCGCCTGCCTCAACTATTGCAACAACTTTTGCATTTCCTTCAGTTTCTTCATAGCCGGTAAAGACAGTTGAACCGAATTTATTTTCGATTTCAACATAAACGAGGTCGTCAGTCAGGCTGATTTTATGAGCTGCAGCTTTTGCACGCTCTTTTTGTTCGTTCATTTCTTTATTAAATGCATCAATATCAACATTTGCACCTTTTTCCTGAGCGATTTCAACCGTTAATTCAAGCGGGAAACCGAAAGTATCGTATAATTTAAACGCATCGGCACCGCTTATTGTTTTATTGGTTTGAAGCAAATCTTCAAGAAGTTTATAGCCTCTGTCCAAAGTGATTTTGAAGCGTTCTTCTTCCATCTTGATAACGTTTTTAATCTTTTCCTGATTACGTTCTAAATCGGGATATGTACCTTTATATTGGTTAATTACTGTATCAACAAGTTTATAAAGGAACGGAAGTTCAAGTCCCAGAAGTTTTCCGTGTCTTAAAGCACGTCTTAAAATCATTCTCAATACATAACTTCTTCCTTCATTTCCTGGTATAACACCGTCATTGATTAAGAAGCTTACGCATCTTGCGTGGTCAGTGATGATTCTTAGTGAAATATCGGTTTTCGGGTTTGCTTTATACTGAACTCCGGACATTTTTGAAACTTCATCAAGAATTGGTCTTAATAAGTCGGTTTCAAAGGTTGAATCTTTGCCTTGGCATACCATTGTGATACGCTCTAAACCCATACCTGTATCAACGTTTTTGTTTTGAAGGGGAGTATGGTTACCTTCTTCATCTTGGAATAGTTCTGTGAAAACCAAGTTCCAGATTTCAACCCATCTGTCGCATTCGCAGGTTGCTATTGAGCAATTGTCTGAACATTTGAGGTGTTCACCGAGGTCATAGTGGATTTCAGAGCATGGTCCGCAAGAACCTGTTGCTCCCGGAGGTCCCCAGAAATTGTCTTTCTTGCCTTTTCTGATAATTTTATGAGCCGGAACTCCTACAACTTTATTCCAAATTTCAAATGATTCATCGTCATTTTCATAAATCGTTATCCAAAGTCTTTCCGGGTCTAATTTAAGATAGTTTGTAACAAAATCCCAACTCCAGGGAATAACTTCTTTTTTGTAATAATCACCGAAAGCGAAGTTCCCTAACATTTCAAAGAACGTATGATGGCGTGGAGTACGTCCGACATTTTCAATGTCTGAATCTTTTCCGCCTGCTCTTGCGCACTTTTGACAGCTGACTGCACGTCTCGGGTCAAAAGGAGCTTTTTCCAAGCCCAAATAGTAAGGAAGAAACTGAAGCATTCCTGCTGTTGTTAAAAGAACAGTCGGGTTATCAGGAACAAGCGAAGAGCTTGCAACTTCCGTGTGCTGATGTTTATCCCTGAAAAACTCGATAAACATTTTCCTTATTTCATTTCCGCTTAGTTGATTATTCATTTCCAAACCTCATTTTTATTTGTTTTATGGAAATAAGCATACCTAAAACAAGAAATGCTTTCAAGAATTTATAGAAGAAAAATTTTGGGGTGTTTAATTTTGCCTTATAAATTTCACGACATCGTTTGCAGGGATTGCAAATCCAATTCCTATATTTGACTTATTGTTGTCGGGGTTAAATATAGACTGGCTTATACCGATTACTTCTCCCTGTGCATTGCAAATAGGTCCACCAGAGCTTCCGGGATTTATTGCGGCATCTGTTTGTATTCTGTTTCTGAGGTTATCAATTCTTGATACAATACCTGTTGTCATTGTTCCCGAAAACCCGAACGGATGACCGATTGCAAGAACTTTTTGACCTACTTTAACTTTTGAAGAATCTCCGAATTTGACTGTCTGAAGTTTTGATTTAGGTTCAATTTTTAAAATTGCAAGTGCTTCAAGATCGTGTTTAATCGGTAAAACAGTGCCTTTATAAACTTCACCGTTTGATGTTCTGACTTCAATATAAGTTGCACCGTCAACAACGTGGCGACTTGTCAGAATTTTGCCGTTTGAATTTATTATACAGCCTGCACCTGATGAGATGCCTTCCGGGACTTCAGCTTCAATTGAAACAATTGCTGGGTTAATTTTTTCATAGACATTTATATTGTTGCTGTCTTCCGTAATATAGTTCTGTTTTGGTGTACGGCTAAATTTTAGGGGCATTGAAAAAGAGGATTGTATAAGTAAAATTCCAAAAAGCAAAACTACCGAAAAAGTCTGTCTAATGTTCATTTTCTCTCCTTTATAATCTTGTTTTATAATTTTTTATCTTTTGCAAAATTTCTTCATTGACCTGTTGTGTTTGATTTTGTTTATTTCCTGTCTATGTTAAAAATTGAAGTTTGGTTAAATAGTTTTTTTAGGTTATAATTTTAGTGAAACGGAAGGAAAAAAGTGGCACTCGTTCAGGAAAACAGTGGAAGCATCACAAATAATATGATTAAAATTGTCGGAAAGGAAAATGTTCTTTCCGATTTTGAGGAGAGATTTTGCTATTCTGTTGATGCAACAAATGTCAGAGAATATAAAAGAATAGCTTCGACAGTTGTTTTCCCTCGTTCAGCAGAAGATGTCAGCAAAATTATGCAATATGCTTATAAATATTCTATTCCGGTTGTTCCCAGAAGCGCAGGTACAAGTGTTTCAGGTGGTGCAATTCCTTTAAAAAGCGGTATTGTCCTTGATTTTTCAAAAATGGATAAAATTTTGGAGATTAATAAGGATAATCTTTATGTTATAGCACAGCCCGGTGTTGTAATTAAAACTCTTCAGGAAGAAGTAGCTAAATTAGGTCTTTTCTATCCTCCTGATCCTTCAAGCCTTGCTGTTTCAATGCTTGGAGGAAGTCTTGGCATGTCCTCAGGCGGAGCGAGAAGTTTTAAATATGGTACTACAAAGGATTATGTCATTAATCTTGAAGTTGTTTTGGCAGACGGAAGGATTATAAATACAGGTGTTGACTGTGCAAAGAATGTAACAGGCTATAACCTAACTCAGCTCTTTGTTGGCTCTGAAGGTACATTGGGAATAATAACAAAGGCAACTTTGAGGCTTATTCCTCAACCGAAATCAAAAAGAGTTTTGTTTGCTTATTTTGATACCTTTGAAGATACTTCAAATACAGTTAATAACATAATATCAGCTTTAATTACTCCAAGTGTTATTGATATTCTTGATAAAAATACTCTTATAACAATTGAAAAATATAACCCTGTTGGTCTTCTGACAGATAAAGAGGCAGCACTCTTAATTGAAATTGACGGGGAAGAAGAAACAATCAAAAAAGAGTATGAACAAATAATTGAAATATGTAAAAATAACCATAGTGCATATATAAAGACGGCCGAGAGTGAAGAAGAAATTGAACAGATTTGGAAAACAAGGCGTTCATCTTTTGGTGCGACAGCAAAACTTGCACCTGATGTCATTACGGAAGATATAGTAGTCCCGAGAACAAATATAGTTAAAGCTTTAAAGGGAATCAGAGAAATTTGCACCAGATATAATCTTAAAACCTGCATTATGGGACATATCGGAGACGGTAATATTCACCCGAATTTTGCGCTTGATTTAAGAAACGAAGAAGAATATAAAAATATGCAGTGTGCAAAAGAGGAGTTGTTCAATTTGGCGATTTCACTTTCCGGAACATTGTCAGGTGAACATGGAATCGGCTGTGAAAAGATGCCGTATATTCAAAAAGCACTTTCAAAAGACACCCTTGATGTTATGAGGGCTATTAAGAGAGTTTTGGACGATAAAAATATTTTAAATCCGGGTAAAATTTTTGAGCAGGTGTAAAATGGCTCAGGACAATGATTATGATGTAATTTTACAGTATGATAACCGCTCAAATGCGACAAAGAGCAGTTTGGTCAAATTTTTTCGCTCTCTCGGTTTGACGGTTAATACGACGACAAAAGCTCGTGGAAACATGGGGCTTTATACTAAAAATCGAATTGATATCTCTAAAGAAATCGAGGAAGAAAAAGTTGTTCCGACTTTAGTGCATGAATTTGCTCATCATATCCACTATAAAATAGAAAATCTCGATATTTCAAAAGGCGGCAGCTTAGAGAAGATATTTGATACACAAAATATTGATGAGATAAAGCAAGAGCTTGTTGAACTGACTAATTCAACCGATTATGACAAAAGGGCAGATGTCTTGAACAGGTTAAAAGAAAGAACCTCAAATAATATTAAAAGGCTTCAATACTTGATAAGAGAAGAATATCCTGATTTTCAGCGATCAAAGGCTTTTAAAGAATTTGACAAATATATTAAAAATTCAAACGCAAAATATCTTTTAAAATATGATATTGTGAAAATCAGAGAAGGATTTTTCTTTCCTAAAACTAAAGTGATAAGTATTTCAAGTCTTGAAAAGGATTTTCCTCAAATGCCAAAGGCGTTTGTTAATTATATTAGGCTTAAATCCGAACAGAGAAAACAAAGCAGAATAACCAAAAGAATGAATAAAATGGGTAAATACTATCTTAAACCTACAGAATTGTTTGCAAGGTATGTCCAGAATTATTTTTGTACTCCTGATGAGGTCAGAATAAAGACTCCTAATGCAACAAAGAGATTTGAAGAGTTGTTGAAGCAAGGCTACTATTTCGAATTGAAAGATTTATTTGAACTTTATTCCGCTCGAGGCTAAGAAGTTTTGATACATTCCATATATGAATTTAGAATAAAGACTTGAAGAATATCGAAAAAATTTGTATGATACAAGAGTAAAGTTCAAAATAGGAGAATAATCGAAATGGAAGAAGGAATGCTTATCGATGAGCTTCTGGTTGAGGCAATTGAAAGAAGAGCAAGTGATTTACATATTTCTGCAAATTTGCCGCCTGTATTAAGAATTGATGGCGTATTGACCAGGATGCAACGGCCGCCTATGCAGCCTGATGATGTCGAACGTTTACTTTTCCCTATGCTTACTAATGAGCAAAGAAGAACCCTTGAACAGCAATGGGAACTTGACCTTTCTTATGGTGTTAAAAATCTTGGACGTTTCAGGGTTAATATTTATAAGGATAAAGGTAATTATGCCGCTGCGTTCAGAACGATTAATGAAAATGTTCCGTCGTTCGAATCTTTGGGATTACCGGAGATTGTTCGTGAAGTTACGGAAAGACCAAGAGGTCTTATTCTTGTAACAGGACCTACCGGTTCAGGTAAATCAACAACGTTGGCTGCTATGATTGACCATATTAATCAGACAAGATGCGAACATATTCTGATTGTAGAAGACCCTATCGAATTTGTTCACACATCAAAAGCAAGTGTAATTCACCAGAGAGAACTCGGACAAGATACACGTTCATTTGCAAATGCACTTAAATCAGCATTAAGAGAAGACCCTGATGTTATTATGGTCGGTGAGTTGCGTGACCTTGAAACGATTTCTTTGGCTCTGACTGCTGCAGAAACCGGCCACTTGGTATTCGGTACATTGCATACTTCGTCAGCCAGCCAAACCGTTGACCGTATTGTTGACGTATTCCCGGAAGGTCAGCAGACACAAATACGTATCCAGCTTGGTAGTACTCTTGAGGCTGTTTTCTGTCAAACTTTGTTGCCTAAGATATCAAACGGACAGAAAAAAGGACGTGTTATGGCTCAGGAAATTATGGTTAAAACGACCGCAATTTCCAACCTTATCAGAGAAGGAAAAACTGCTCAGATGTATTCTGCAATTCAAACAGGACAGTCACTTGGTATGCAAACGCTTGAATGGGCATTAGCAAATCTTGTTAAAAACGGTCTTGTTGATGAAGAAGATGCACTTGCAAAATCACAACGTCCTGAAGAATTTAAACGTCTTCTGATGACAAGTGTAAGATAATCAGATTAAATCGACATAGAATAAAGATGAAATAATAAGGTCTGCAATTAATAAAAAGATTGTGGACCTTATTGCTGCTTGGGTAGTTGAAATTCCGACATTCTTTGCTCCGTTTTCGGTTAAATATCCTTGTGTAGCACAAACTGTTGTGATGATTATACCAAATATAAAACCTTTAAAAATACTGACATAAATATCTTTTGTGTTAAGGAAAAGCCATACAGAGTTCATATATTTGTTCGGATGGAGTCCTATTGTGATGTTTGAAATGAACATACCGCCTAAAATTCCGAATAATTCGGCAAAAATAACAACACATGGGATCGTAAAAGCTGCAGCAATAATCCTTGGAGCAAAATAATATCCGATAGGATCAACCTTTAGTGTTTTTATTGCATCAACCTGAGAGGTAACTTTCATATTTGCAATCTCTGCGCTGACTGCTGTCCCTGCTCTTGCACTTATTGCAAGTGCTGCAAAACCCGGTGCAATCTCTCTGATGAGAGCAACTGCCAAAAATCCGCCGACATAACTCTCTGCGCCTGATGCTAAAAATTGTTTTGAAACCTGCAGTGCAATAACGACTGCCGCTATAAATACAATTGTCAGTGCAATCGGTAGAGATTCATAGCTTATCATAACTGCTTGAGTGATAACAGAAGAAAACTTTACGTTTCCTTTGAACGTATATTTCATTGCAGTTATAAAATTCTGAACGCAAAGTCCTAAAAAACTAATCATCTCTTTTATTCCCTAATGAACAAAATCCTACCATAAAAAAAATAACCATTCAAGAATGTTAAACTAACTACGACAATTGTAACAAATTGTTTAGATTTTTCCCTCTTAACCCTAATCATGATTGAAACAAAGTCTAAATTATGTTACAATTGTAGTATAAGGGATAAAAACAATGGACGGAGTTTTGAAAATTGGGATTCAAAACGAGGAAATTGCCGCTTATTCCTTAATGATAGTCCTGACGGCAGCGGCGATTTGCTCAGGGGGATATATGTTCCTTAATCAGCCGTCCTATGCATTAAACGAAAACACAATAGCTAACTTGTCAATCAACAACAATACAAAAGAGCATTCCGATGCTCTTTTTTCTTATGCAAAAACAGAGATGAAGAAAAGAAATGTTCCTCTTTCCGAAATCTTGACTTTAAAATATAAATCGGCAAAAGTTTATTATGTAGCAGATGGAATTGAGCACATTCAGTTTAAAAAGTTGATAAATTCAAAACCTGTTAAAGTTAACGTGCTTGAAATAAACAGGTCTGTTAATCCGGATATCAGGCTTACACCTTCTCTTGCAGGTTCAACTCCTCACAGTAAAGCGACAATAAAACAAATTGCAAATAAAACAAATGCAGTTGCTGCAATTAACGGAACATATTTTAAACCTAACACGGGAACACCATTAGGCATGCTTGTTATTGATAATAAGGTTATATCAGGTCCTGTGTATAATCGTGTTGCACTTGGCTTGAGAGAAAAAGATTTCGTGATGTCGCGAACGGACATTACGGGAAAAATTGTTACAAAAAATGGAAACATAAGGATTAACAATGTTAATCAACCGAGAATGTTGTCGAGTGATGTTTTGTTATACACTCCGGAATGGGGGAAAATTGCTCCTGCTGTTAAAAGCGGGCATGTTGCAATAAAGGTTGTTAACAATGTTGTTGTTGAAATCTCGAAGTTAAATCCTCTCACAATAGCCTCAAATACAGTCATTATTGATGCTCCACAGGCTACGGTTGCGGATATTGAGCTTGGTGATGAAATTGCTTATGATTTTTCGGTAAACGAAAAACTGAAAGGTTCTGAACATGTCATAAGCGGTGGGCCGTATCTTGTTAAAGACGGAAAAATTTTTGTTGATGTAAATGAACAAAAATTGACCTCAATCGGTGGCAGAAATCCGAGAACAGCGATTGGATTTACTAAAGATTACAGATTGATTATGGTTACAATAGACGGACGTGAGGAAAGTTCTGTCGGAATAACCCTGATGGATTTGGCTGAGTTGATGAAATCTTTTGGCTGTGTTTATGCAATGAATCTGGACGGTGGTGGTTCAACAGTTATGTATGTTAACGGAAAAGTTGTTAATTCTCCGACAGTCAAAGGTGGAATACAAATCAGCAATGCTCTGACGGTCATAATCAATGATAAAATTGCTCAAAAATAATTATTTGAACAGTTTGGAGAAAAAGCCTTCTTTGACCTTTATTTCTTTAACTGTTTCAAATCCCGGTTCTTCGGGCTGAGGAATTCTTGTATAGTTGAATTCAGGATAGCCAAAGAGCATTGCATAGGCAATTTCGTGGTTTTTGGGAATATTAAATATAGTTTTTAGGTTTGGAATATACTTAAAGCATGCATAAGCTAAACCGCACCAGCAAGTGCCTAAACCAAGAGATTTTGCATAGAGTTCAAAATATGAAAGTGCGATTGTGCCATCAATATCTTTGCAAGGGGCATTCTTTGGAGTTGAAACAACAACAATGTGAGGTGCGCCTCGGAAGATTATGTCTTCTCCTTTTATGATTGCATCGGTATAGCGTTCAAATTTCTTTGCAACAGATTTAACGGTTTTATTTGAGACGATTTTGACAATTCTTTCGTTAACTTCACCTCTCAGTTTATCCATAACGCTGACATCTTCGACAAATGAGAAAAATAGACCGTGGTTATTCACCCCTGTCGGAACGTGTTTGAGCATGGATTTCAATTTTTGAATTGTTTCACCGTTAACGTTTTCGTGTTTAAAGTGTCTTATGCTTCTTCTTGATTTAATGAGGTTTAAGAGGTTGTCGGAGTTAAATTCTGTTTCTGAGTATGGAGAATTATCAGGATTTTTACCGTTTATTGATAAAGCTCCTACCGGGCATACGGCAAGACAGTGTTGACAATTGATACAACTTTCTTCACGTTCTTTTATTGATGTCGGAAGTTTATTTTCGTCAAAAGTAATAATCTTTGGCATACAGTCTTTTATGCACAAACCGCAATGAGTGCATTTTTCTTTATCAATATTTAAACTAAAATCCATTTTCCTCTACCTTTCCTTTATTTCAATAATAGAATATTTTTTAAAATTTTTCTATACTTTTATCTGTTTTTGTGTGTTAATTATATTCATACAGAAAAGTTAAAAAAAGGAAAACAAAATGCAAGCTCGTCGTGCTGCCAGAGAGTTGGCTTTAATATTATTTTCACAATTGGATAAAAACCCGAAACTTTATAGTGAAACGGATTTTAAGAATATCGTTTTGACCTCTGTCAGAACTCTGACAAATAATGCTCAGGAAGAATTAAAAGGAGCGTCTGCCCAGATTATAGATTTCAAAAATCAGATTGATGACTATGAGGGGAACGCTGAAGTTAATCTTTCAAGACCGCTTGAAGCTTCAAACCTTCCAGTTCCCGTTCCGATGACTTCAGATATGTCGGGTAAACTTGAAGAACTTTTGAATATTTGCGAAAAAACAATGCTTGCTCTTGAAATTGCCGAACTTGCAACACTTGAAGAAAAAGATGATGTTAAATCATATATTATGAAAATAGTTGACAGCTATAAAGAAAATAAGGACTCAATTGACGAGCAGATTAAGAAATTTGCTTTTGGCTGGGATATAAACAGACTTGTTAAAATTGACAAGGACATTTTAAGAATAGCAATATGCGAGATGGTTTATGTTAAAGATGCACCGGTAAAAGTTATCATTGATGAAGCTATTGAACTTGCTAAAAAGTATTCAACCGAAGACAGTGCTGCTTTCATAAATGGAATTTTGGGTAAAGTTGTCATAGAAAACGCATTGGCATAGAAAATGTTTGATTTTTTTAGGAAAAAAGAGGGTGAAGGAGAACAGAACGAGAAAAAATCCGTTTGGAATTTGTCGTTTGAAAGTCTAAAAAAAGCTGTATCGAATACTGCCTCAACTCTTGTTGATTCCGTTGTTTCTTCTGTTTCTCAACAGGAAGAATATGATGAGTTTATATATGAAGAAATGGAAGAACTCTTAATCAAAGCAGATTTAGGTGTTAACCTTGCTTCTGAAATAGTTGAAAAACTCAGAAAGCAGACTAACGCTAAACCAAGTGAGGTAAAAGAGTTTTTGAGAAAAGAATTTTCTTCAATTCTTTCCTTATGTAAGGCAGAGGGCTTGAATTATAAAGAAGGCGAAACGAATATTTATTTTATAACCGGTGTAAATGGAAGCGGAAAAACAACCTTGATTGCGAAATTAGCTTATCAATTTAAGCAGGAAGGTAAAAAGGTTTTGGTTGCGGCCGGAGATACTTTTAGGGCTGCAGCCGAAGAACAGCTTGATATTTGGTCAAAAAGAGCAGGTGCCGATATTGTCAGAAAAGACGGAATCGATGCTGCAGCCGTTGTTTATGATGCCGTTAAAATGGCAAAAGAACAGAATTATGATGTCCTTCTGATTGATACAGCAGGAAGATTACAGAATAAGTTTAATTTAATGCAGGAATTAAGCAAAGTTAAAGCGGTAATTGATAAGCTTGCACCTGAATGTTTGAGAGAAAGCATACTTGTTTTGGATGCTAATACCGGACAAAACGGACTTTCTCAGGCTAAAATGTTCTCAGAAGCGGTAAATTTGACATCAGTTGCTCTGACAAAGCTTGACGGAAGTGCAAAAGGCGGAATTATTATTTCAATAATAAACGAATTTAAACTCCCTGTTAAACTCGTTGGAATAGGCGAAAAAATTGAGGATTTGAAGATTTTTGATCCATCTGATTTTATCAATGCACTTTTTGATAAATAAAATGTTATTGTTAATCTTTTTTAATATTTTGCCTTTAAATGCTAAAGGATTTTTTTAGATTGCCGATACTATAAAATATAAAAAGGTTAAAACATTGGAGAGCTATTATGGAACAAAAAGATTTTAATAAATTACAAAGAAGTAAAATTCTTAAAGAAATCAGAGAAATTGTTGAAAACATTGATAAAATTAATAGCCAAGTCAATATGTATGATGAATTGATTAAACAGGACTTTTTAATTTCACAGAATCTTATTGCAAACGAATAATAAACACGAAAATAAAAAAGCAGCTCTACAGCTGCTTTTTTAGTTATAAAAATAATTTGAATATTATTTTGTTTGGGTTTTTTCCTTGCCTTTTTTAGCGAAGTGTATTACTGCTGCAATTCCAGCTCCGACTGTGCAGGCTGCTGCTGTGCCGATTAATGCGGCTTTAGGAATTTGACGTTTGAATTTGTTTGCAGCCATTTGGGCAATTTCTCTGTAGGGTTCATAATTTGTTTCTGCTATTTGTGTAACTTCATTAATTGCCTGTTCCATTTGTTCTTTTGGTGCTTTTTCTACAATTTGTTCAATTCTATTTAAAGACTCTTTGATAAATGCATCTTTAGTGAGGACTTTTGGTGTGAGAACACAACCTGTGAGTACACTTCCGACAGCTCCTGCACCGCTTCCGATTAATGCACCTTTAAGAACAGATTTCTTCATAGTATTTTCCTGAGTTGTTACTTGTGGTGTTCTCACAGCATTGACATTCATTGACATTTTCAATTTCCTTTCTTTCTCAATACTAACAATGCTGTAAAACATATCAATTATCCGGATTGACTTTTTATCAAAAATGTTTAATAAAACTTTACAAGAATTTTTATGTTTTTGGTATAATCAAAGCAAAAATAAGGAAAAATTATGTTAAAAAAATATTTCTACGATAAGACTATAGAGGCAGTTGAAAAAGCAATAAGAGAAAATGCTCTCGGTCAGATGAAAGCAGAAAATGAGTTCCATTTGGCTGTTGAAATACCAAAAAACGTTGAATTTGGTGATTTTGCAGTGAATGTTTCTTCTCTTGCCAAGTTTGCAAGACTTTCTCCTTCTGTTATTGCCCAAAATATAGCCGAAAAAATTGATAACAAAGATTTTGAAGTTAATACTGTTCAGGGATTTATAAACTTTAAACCGAGCAAAGAACTGTTAAATAAAGCTGTTCTTGAGATTATTAATGCAAAAGAGGATTACGGAAAGAATGATTTTGGACATGGCGAAAAGGTTATTCTTGAATATGTCAGTGCTAATCCGACAGGGCCGTTTCATATCGGACATGGCCGCTGGGCTGCCATGGGTAGTGCTTTAGCTAATGTTATGAAGTTTTCCGGTTATGATTTATATCAGGAATTCTATATTAATGATGCCGGAAGCCAAATTCAAAAACTCGGTAAATCACTTTATATCAGAGTTCTGCAGGAATTAGGTCAAAATGTTTCTTTCCCGACAGATGAAGAAGAGGCTAAGAACTACTATTCAGGCGAATATCTGATTCCGATTGCTAAAGAATTTGTCAAAGAAAAGGCAGAAATTGCTCAGGAACTGACAAAAGAATTGAGTGATGAAAACCTCAAGATTTTATGCGAATATGCAAGACTCAAAATGCTTTCTTTGCAGCAGGAACTTTTGAAAAACTTTAATGTTCACTTTGATAATTTTTATAGTGAACTCTCTCTCCACCAGAGCGGAAAAGTCAAAAAAGCACTTGAAACACTTAAAGAGCTTGGCTATTTATATGAAAAAGACGATGCCCTTTGGTTTGCATCAACGAAATTTGGTGAAGATGACAGCGACAGAGTTATTATAAAATCTGACGGAAATTATACCTATTTAACTGCTGATATTGCATATCACTATGACAAACTCCAAAGAGGGTTTGAACGTATGATTAATATCTGGGGTGCAGACCATCACGGATATATTCCGAGAATGCGTGCTTCCATTGAGGCTTTTGGGTATAATCCTGATTCTATGGAGGTTTTATTAGGTCAGTTGGTTAATCTTGTTATCAAAGGCGAACAGGTCAGAATGGGCAAGAGAACGAAGATGATTACTCTTGATGACTTAATTGAAGAAGTCGGTGTTGATGCGACAAGATTTTGGATGATTATGAGAAACATAGACACAACGCTTGATTTTGACATTGAACTTGCAAAATCAAAGACGGATGAAAACCCCGTATTCTATGTTCAGTATGCTCACGCAAGAGCCTGCTCAATCTTGAGAAATGTAACCGAAAAATCAGTTGATACTGTCAACAATGTTGAAAAAGAACCTGTTTATTCAAAAGAAGAATTAAATAAAATTATCTCAGGTATAAGTACTGAAAACCTTAATGTATTATGGAATACAGCCGATGAAAAAGCTAATGATTCAACTAAGAAATTGATTTTGAAGCTTGAAGAATTCAAATCTGTTGTTTTAAGTTCTGCACAAAACAGAGCTCCATATCTGATTACAAAATATCTTCAGGAACTTGCAGCTGTATTTCATCAGTTTTATACCTGTTCAAGAATTATTGTAGAGGACAAAAACCTTATGAACTCAAGATTGGCAGTTGTTGAAGCAGCAATAGTTGTTCTTGAAAATGCACTGAAATTAATCGGAGTCAGCGCACCTGAGAGGATGTAGCCCGAAGGTTGCCGAGTATTATTTTTAGTGTATAATGTTAGAGATGATAGGGGTATAGAAATATATGACACTAACAGACTGGTTTCAAACAAGAAAAGAATCACAGATTGCACGTAGAAGCACTGAAACACAAATAGATGACAGCATAGCTGAACTTTGGCTTAAATGCTTTAATTGTAATTCTCAGCTTTTGAGAAAAGACGTTGAAGATAATATGGATGTCTGCCCGAAATGCGGTTATCATTTCAGGATAAATTCAAGAGAAAGAATTAAACAACTTATTGATGAAGGTACTTTTAAAGAACTTTTCACTAATATTCAGACAACAAATCCTTTGGATTTTGTTGATACGGAAAATTATACTGACAAAATTAATAAGGCAAAAGCGAAGACAGGACTAAATGAAGCTGTCATAACCGGAGTTGGGAAGATTAACGGATTTGAAGTTTCTATTGCTGTCATGGATTTTGACTTTATGGGCGGTTCGATGGGCAGTGTTGTCGGAGAGAAAGTTACTCTTGCGATGGAAGAAGCAGTCAAACGCAGAATTCCAATGGTTGCAGTTACGGCATCTGGCGGAGCAAGGATGCAGGAAAGTGCACTCAGTTTAATGCAAATGGCAAAAACATCGTGTGCCGCAGGAAAACTTGATGATGAAAAAATTCTATATATAACAGTTCTGACTGAGCCGACATTTGGCGGTGTAACTGCAAGTTTTGCAACTTTGGGTGATATTATTATTGCTGAAAAGGATGCAAGAATAGGTTTTGCAGGCAGACGTGTTATTGAACAAACAATTAGGCAAAGTCTCCCCGCAGATTTTCAAACGGCTGACTATTTAATGAACTATGGTCAGGTCGATTTGATTTCTGAAAGAAAAGATTTGAAAAAGAATATATCCGATATTATCAGATTACATACCAAATAGGATAATAAAAATGACAATTTTGGAATTTGAAAAACCACTATATGATATACAGACAAAAATTGATGACCTTAAAAAACTCAGTGAAACTTCAGGAGTCGATATGAGCAAAGAGATTGCAAACTTTGAAAAACAAGCTGAAAATTTTAAAAAGGAATTGTACTCAAATTTAACTCCTAACGAAAAGATTTTAATAGCTCGTCACAGCGACAGGCCAAACTTTTTGGAATATGTTGATATGATGACAGATGACTTTATCGAGCTCCATGGAGACAGGCATGGTACTGATGACAGAGCTATAATCGGCGGAATTGCTCAGCTTGGTGACGAGAAGGTCGTTATTATAGGTACTCAAAAGGGCAAAAATACAAAAGAAAACCTTGTTTATAATTTCGGAATGCCTCAACCCCAAGGGTATATGAAGGCATTAAGACTCTTCTACCACGCAAATAAATTTGGACTTCCGATTGTGACTTTAATCGATACTCCGGGGGCATATCCTGGAATTAAAGCGGAAGAAATCGGTCAGGGTGTTGCTATTGCTCAAAATTTAAAAGAAATGTCAAAACTTGAAGTTCCGATTATTGCTGTAATCACAGGCGAAGGCTGCTCAGGCGGTGCTCTTGGTTTAGCTGTTGCAAACAGTGTTTTGATGCTTGAACACGCTTATTATACGGTCATTTCACCTGAAGGCTGTGCATCAATTTTGTTTAGAGATGCAAATTTAGCTTCAAAAGCTGCTGAAGCTCTCAAAATCACTTCAAAAGATTTGTTAGATATGAAACTTATTGATGGCATTGTAACAGAGCCACTGGGCGGAGCGCATCATGATCCTAATTTAATGGCTGAAACTCTTAAAGAAACTCTTTTGAAAGAGATTAAAAAGCTTAAAAAACTTCCAAAAGAAGAACTTAAATCTTCAAGATATGATAAATTCAGAAGGATGGGTGTCTTTTGCAGCTAAAGGAGAAAACATACTTTGAACTTTCTGTTAAAGTGCCTTCCGAAATTTCTGATATAATCTGCGAGATAATAAGAGATAATTTTAATACTGAAGGCATAGTTACAGGTTATCAGAAGTTCAAAGACCTTGAGTGTATTTTGACAGATGAAACCGTTAAAGCTTATATTCAGGAAGATGATTTAAACCTTTCTTCCGTTAAATCTCTGTTGGACGAAAAAAAACAGATTTTTGAAGAATGCGGTTTGATTGAAAAAACAGACAGCGAATGGGAAATTTCTTTAAAGAAAATCGAGAACGAAGACTGGTCAAAGACTTGGAAACAGTTTTGGAAACCTTTAAAGATTTCGGATAAAATTGTTATTTGCCCGACATGGGAAAAATATGATGAAAAAGAGGGTGAAATCAAAATCAGTCTTGATCCCGGAAATGCTTTTGGTACCGGAACTCACGCAACAACACAGCTCTGTGTCAAAGCGGAAGAAAAATATATGCCTCAAAATGCTTATATAGCAGATATTGGTACAGGTTCAGGGATTTTAGCAATATGCGCCAAAAAACTCGGAGCAAAATCCGCAATTGGTGTTGATACTGATGAAACAGTCGAACTGACTGCAAAAGACAATGCTCACATAAATGGAATTGACGATATTATTTTTAAAACTTCAGATATAACAATTTTGGAAAATGAACGCTATGACTTTGTTTTAGCGAATATTTTGCATAATGTTCTGGCTCAGATTATGCCTGATTTAAAGCGTATAACCAAGCAAAACGGAATGATTGTCCTGAGCGGAATATTGAACGGTAAAGAGGGTGTTGTATTTGAGGCGGTTGAAAAAAATAATTTAACCGTTGTTGAAACACTGACGCAGGGTGACTGGATAGCAATTGTTGTCAAAAAGGAGAAGTAATGGGAAAAACTGCAATAATAATTCCTGCAAGATATGCATCGAGCAGATTAGAGGGAAAACCGTTAATAGAAGTAAATTCAAAACCTATAATTCAATGGGTTTGGGAAAGAGCAAAGTCGGTTAAATCGGCTGACAGCGTTATTATTGCAACAGATGACCAAAGAATTTATGACTGCGCAAAATCCTTTGGCGGTGATGTTGAAATGACTTCAACAGAGCATAAATGCGGAAGTGACAGGATTTGTGAAGTTGCAAACCGCCATGAAGATTTTGATATCATTGTAAATTTGCAGGGTGATGAACCGATGATTAACCCTGAATGTGTAGAAACGGTTATTCAGTTATTGAAAAATGACAATTTTGCTGATATTTCAACTCTTGTTACTCAAGCTGAAGTTGATGAGATTGATAATCCCAATAACGTTAAATGCGTATTTGATAAAAACGGTTATGCGCTCTATTTCTCAAGGTCTAAGATTCCTTTTGAAAGAAATCACAATATCGCTAAATTCTATAAACATATCGGAATCTATGGTTACAGGCGCAAAGCTCTTTTTGATATGTCAAAACTTCCTCAGGCTGATATAGAAAGAGCAGAGAGCCTTGAACAATTGAGAGCACTTTATTACGGAATGAAAATCAAGACGGCTGTTGTGAGCTATAAAGCAGTAGGAATAGATACAAAAGAAGATTTGGAACGCTTCAGAGAACTTGTGAAAGCTTAATTTATCTTTCAAGAATAAACGTCACAGGACCGTTGTTCAAAAGCTCAACTTCCATGTGAGCACCAAAAACACCTGTTTTGACAGGAATATTGTATCCTTTAATTTGTTTAACCGTGTATTCATAGAGTTTGTTTGCTTCATCAGGTGCCATAGCGTTATCAAATGACGGTCTGTTGCCTTTTTTTAAATCTGCGCAGATTGTAAACTGCGAAACAACAAGAAGTTCTCCTCCTATATCTTTGACTGATTTCGACATTTTGCCTTGTTCATCTTCAAAAATTCTTAAATTGACGAGTTTTTCAGCGATTTTATCGGCATTTTCAGTTTTGTCTGTTTTATCAATTCCGAGCAGAACAAGACAGCCATCTTTAATCTGGCTGTATATTTCCCCGTCAATTGTGACCGAGGCATTTTTAACTCTTTGAATAATTGCTTTCATAGTTCTTATAATACCATAGATAAAATAAAAAGCCCGTCTTTTCAAACGGACTTTTTAAATATATTCTCTGAAACCTATTTGTTTTCAGCTAAGATAAATAAGCTGATAAGGTCGTTAATTTGTCTTGCTTGTTTTTGGTATTCCTGAACATTTCTTTCAAGATAAGATATATTGGTTTTATATTCTTGAATTTTAACTGCACATTCTTTGATTGTAGCGTTGAGGTTATCTTGAACACCCTGAGCTTCGCCTAAAACAGAGTTCATTGAAATACCGAGTGCTTCAATTGTTTGTCTGATAATTTGCGCACCTGTTTGTTTTGAAACTCCGGGAGGAAGCTGGTTAACTAATTTTCTCAATACAACAACATTTGACGGCATGTCAAACTGACGAGCATCTTCTTGAGCAATTGGTGAATCTTCAAAAGAAAGTTGAGCAGGAATATCTGTTTCGGGTAATTTAGCCGTAACTTCTGTTTTAGGAGCTACAGGTTCAGCAAAAGAATCTTCCTGACTGTCTTCAATAATTAATGTTTCTTCTTCTGAATTTGTTGTTTCTTCTTCGTTATAATAATTCAAAGTCGGGCGAAGAGGAATATCTTCACTTGCTGCAGGAGTGTTGTTTGCTAAAACATTAACAGGAACAGGTTTTGATTGTTCAAGTTCAATTTCCGTTTGTTTTTTCAATGCTTCGACTATCTTTTTTCCAACACCTTCCGGTAACTGATTCTTTGCCATAAATTTAACCTCGCAAATTATTTTTATTGTGGTCTTTCCATTTTCTTGATAAAAAAATTATATATAAAACATTTTTTTAATTCAACAATTGTTAATTTTTTATTAATTTTTTAAATAATTTGAAAAATTGGTTGTATAAGATAGTAGTAAAGGAAAAATCTAATTATAAGGAGGATAACATGAAAATAAGACCATTGGCAGACAGAATAGTTCTTGAAGTTATTGAAGATGCAGAACAAACATCAGGCGGAATTTTTATTCCTGATAGCGCAAAAGAAAAGTCACAAAAAGGTAAAGTTGTTGCCGTAGGCCCCGGAAAGACATTGGACAGCGGTGAACTTGAAAAAATGGAAGTTAAAGAAAACGATATAGTTTTATTTGCTAAATATGCCGGAACAGATGTTAAATTCGGTGATAAGACAGTTAAAATTCTTTCTGTCAGAGATGTTTTAGGTATCGTTGAAGAATAATTTTTAAGGAGAAAATAAAATGGCTAAAAGAATAGTATTTAATGAAGATGCTCGTAAGAGCCTTCTTGAAGGTATCGACGCAGTTGCCGATGCCGTAAAAGTTACACTCGGACCAAAAGGTCGTAATGTAATTCTTGATAAGAAATTTGGTGCACCTCAAATTATAAACGATGGTGTCAGCATTGCAAAAGAAATTGATCTTGAAGATCCTCTTCAAAATGCAGGTGCACAGCTTTTAAAAGAAGTTTCTTCAAAAACAAACGACGTTGCAGGTGACGGTACAACAACCGCAAGCGTTTTGGCTCAGGAATTGGTTAGAGAAGGTTTGAGAAATATCACGGCAGGTGCAAATCCGATTGGCATTAAACGCGGTATGGATATGGCATGCCAAAAAGCTGTTGAATTAATTAAAGATATGGCTACACCAGTTACAACAAAAGAATCTTTGGCTCAGGTTGCAACAATTTCTTCAGGTAATGATTCTTATATTGGTGAATTAGTTGCAGAAGCTATGGAAAAAGTCGGACACGACGGTGTTATCACTGTTGAAGAATCTAAATCAACAGGTACAAACCTCAAAGTTGTTGAAGGTATGCAGTTTGATAAAGGTTATATTTCACCTTACTTCGTTACAGATGCTGAAAGAATGGAAGCAAACCTTGAAGATGCTTATGTTCTTTGCGTTAATAAGAAAATCAACTTAATCGCTGACCTCGTTCCGGTACTTGAACAGGTTGCAAGAGACGGACGTTCATTGTTGTTAATCGCTGAAGATGTTGAAGGTGAAGCTTTGGCTACATTGGTTGTTAATACAATGAGAAAAGTTTTGAGAGCAGTTGCTGTTAAGGCTCCCGGATTCGGTGACAGAAGAAAAGCAATGCTCGAGGATATCGCTATTATGACAGGCGGTCAGATGTTCACTGAAGAACTCGGTATTAAGCTTGAAAACGTAACAGTTCAGATGATGGGTGTTGCAAAACGTGTTACCGTTACAAAAGACACAACAACAATCGTTGTCGGCGATGAAAACAAAAAAGCTATTGAAGAAAGAGTAAGATTAATAAAGAAACAAATCGAATCATCAGATAGCCAGTATGACAAAGAAAAATTACAGGAAAGACTTGCTAAATTGTCAGGCGGTGTTGCTGTAATCGAAGTTGGTGCTGCAAGCGAAGTTGAGTTAAAAGAAAGAAAACTCAGAATTGAAGATGCTTTGAATGCAACAAGAGCTGCAAAAGAAGAAGGTGTTGTTCCGGGTGGCGGAATTACATTGGTCAGAGTTCTTCAAAAGATGCAGGAAGCTTGCAAAACTTGCCCTGATTGCGCAAAAATGAGCGAAGACGAACAAATCGGTGCTAAGATTTTGTTGAATTCACTCCACATTCCTCTGTTCTTAATTGCTAATAACTCAGGTGTTAAAGGCGAAGTAGTTGTTGAGGAAGTTAAAAAACTCGAAGGTGCTATGGGCTATGATGCACTCCACAATGAATATGTAGATATGTTCAAAGCAGGTATTGTTGATCCTGCGAAAGTTACAAGAAGCGCACTTCAAAATGCAGTTTCTGTAGCTTCAATGCTTTTGACAACAGAAGTTGCAGTTGTCGAAATGCCTGAAAAGAAACCTGCAATGCCCGCAATGCCTGACATGGGCGGTATGGGCGGAATGATGTAATTTCTGCATTATTTCAAATATAAAAGACAGGACAGAGATTTACCTCTGTCCTGTTCTGTTATTGGCTTTTCTTATGATTATAAAATATAGATTTGTTAACTTTTCTTAACAATCTGCAGGCAAAAAGTAAATTTCAAAGTACCCTAAATACTTTATATAGGCACAAAAGGTATGTGTGTAAAGTGTGTATAGGAGAAAACGTATGTCTACAACAGCATTGAATGGAACAAATCCCGGTATGTATGGTCCGAGAGGTATTTTACCCAAAAGAAGACCCGATGTCAGAAGAATTGTTCGTGAAGAAATTGAACGTCAAAAGAAACTTGATGAACTTGAAGAAAAATACAAAAATGGAGAAATTTCTAAATTTGAATATTATACCAACAAAATGGTCTTAAATATGCCGACAAATCCCCCTGTAGTTTATAATCAATTCCCAACAATCGAATATATGGCCTAAACGGTAAGTTATATAATATAATCAATCAAAAGAGGTAAGGTTTTTCTTACCTCTTTTGTGCTTCATATTTTATTTCAATTGCAAATTATTGCTCAACAAGGCGCATTTGCAAAATTTGCCTCTTGAAATTCCTTTGCGCTCGTTGCTGTCGTTGACTTCACTGCGTTGCCGTCAACTGCGCACTCGCTTACCGGACTCACTTCGTTTCGTCCGTCCGGAATTTCGCAAAAAAAAAGAGACTTATAATAAGCCTCCGGAATCTTTTTTGACTCCTCGTGTGTAAGTAAGTAAGTTAGGTAAGTGTGTGGTTTTTTATTAAAGGTTTAAATAAATTTTTTGTTTTGGTATATATATAAAGTATATAAATTTTCAATAATTGCTTTTTTATTTAAAACTATTTTTGAGTTAAGCCTAAAACCTAAATATAATAAGTATTTTGGCTGTTTACAAAAGTTAATAATTGAAATGGTATTAAAGAACAAAAACTCAAAGGTAGTATTTATTAAGCTGATAAATGATTATTTAAAGAATCCACGCAGAAGTTAATAATTTCCGTTTCATATTCCTGTGATGATTTTTTGTTATAACAGGAGGGCTTCCACCAGTTGCTATAAAATCCCTTTGGAGCAGGTGTTTTTAAAATTCTGATTCTATCATCAGCTTTTTTAGTTAACTTATATGGGTCAATAACGCAGAAAACAAACTTATTCTGCTGTCTTAATCGTCTTAATTGCAAATAAAGATTATCTATATCCTCATCATTTCCTAAAACCTGAACAAAAATTAGGGGAGAAGGGTCGTTGACTATTGTATAAAAATTTTCAATTCTTTGTTTATATTTATCAATTAAAAGCTGCTTATTATCAGGTCCAAATTGTTTATCATGTTGGAATTTAATCAAATCTGGCTGTCTAATCCAGAAATTTTCTTTGGTTGAATATTCCAAATCATCAAAAAAATATTTGAAATCATACCTCAAAGATGCCGTAATTTCCTTTGTTGCAAAAGCTGCAAGGTCAAAAGGAAGTGTCAATTCCCCCTGCGCTTTTGTTTTCTTAATTTCGTAACGTGTCAGGAGCGTTCTCGGAAAACAGTTATAGCCTAAGGAAACTATGTTATAATTTTTATTCTTTATTTTTTCCGTTTTTAGTCGTATCATTTTATTATCCGATATGAAAAGTATAGCAAATGAGGAATAAATGGGCAAAATAATCAGCAAACTTTTTTTCATAATGATTGGTGCAATGATTGCTGCACTTGCAATTGAAGGTTTTTTAGCTCCATATAAGATTATTGACGGTGGTGTCATAGGTATTTCAATGATTGCTGACTATCTTTTGGGTGGGAAATATCTCGGTATTTTAACTTTTTGTATTAATATGCCATTTATCATTCTTGCATTTAAAAAGCTTGGCTGGAAGTTTGTATTTTTCACATTTTACGCAGTTGTTATATTTGCAATATCAACAGGTATTTTTGCCGATTTATTTCACCACGAACCGCTTTTGAGAGAAATGCACAATGATTTAATCCTTATTTCAGTATTTGGCGGTATTATCCTTGGAACAGGTGTCGGACTTGTTCTTAAAAGTGGCGGTTCTATGGATGGAACTGAAATTGTTGCCGTTTTAACCACTAAAAAATTAGGATTTTCCGTTGGTGAAATTGTTCTTTTCATTAATCTTTTCATTTTTACTGCCGCAGGTTTCGTTTTAGGTTGGATTCAGGGACTTTATTCAATTGTCACATATTTTATTGCATCAAAAGCAATAGATATGGTTATTGACGGGTTTAACGAATCAAAAGCTGTCAGAATTATTACCGGTGAACCTGAAAAAATCGGGCATGCTCTTATGGACGATATGAAATTAGGTGTTACTTATTTTGAAGGTAAAGGCGGATATTCAGGTGAGGATAAAACAATGCTTTATTGTGTTGTATCAAAACTTGAATTGGTAAAACTTAAAGAAACGGTTAACGCAATTGATCCTTCGGCATTTTTGGCCATCGGTAATGTCTATGAAGTTGTCGGCGGAAGAATTAATAAAAGTAAAATATAAATTTAATCGTGGAAAAAAAATTTTTTTTGAGTTAAGTTATTTATAAAAAGATTATAAGAGTGAGAAATTATTATGACAATGAAAACGTCTATGAAATCGCAAGGTTGCGGTGAGATAAGAAAAGAAAATATAGGTCAAACATTAACTGTAGCAGGATGGGTTAATACGGTTAGGGATCTCGGTGGTATTATTTTCGTTGAAATGAGAGACAGAACAGGTTTCTTTCAACTCGTTTCAGACCCTCAAAAAAATCCCGAGGTTTATGAAGCATTCCAAAAACTTAAAGATGAGTTTGTAATTCAAGCTGAAGGTGTTGTTTCAATGCGTCCTGAGGATACATACAATCCTGATTTGCCTACAGGTGAAGTTGAAATTTACCCGACAAGTATTAAAATTCTTTCTGAAGCTGCACTTCTTCCTTTTCAGCTTGAAAGTGATGATGTAAATGAAGATTTAAGACTCAAATACAGATATCTTGATATAAGAAGACAAGAAACCCTTAAAAATCTGAAGTTAAGACATGAAATAGTTAAGACTATGCGTAACTACCTCAACAATAATGATTTTATGGAAGTAGAAACTCCGATTTTGATTAACACTACTCCTGAGGGTGCTAGAGACTATGTTGTTCCTTCACGTGTTCATCCCGGTTCATTCTATGCACTTCCTCAATCACCTCAAATTTTTAAACAATTGTTGATGGTTGGAGGTATCGAAAGATACTACCAAATTGCAAGATGTTTCAGAGATGAAGACCTCAGAGCTGACAGACAGCCTGAATTCACTCAAGTTGATATTGAAATGTCATTTGTTCAGCAACAGGATATTATCAATATGGTTGAAGGTTTGATTGTTGAAACCTTTAAAGTCGTTGGTGCTGATGTTAAAGCTCCGTTTCCTGTTATGACATACCATGATGCTATGGAAAAATATGGTTCGGATAGACCTGATGTACGTTTTGGACTTGAACTTTTCGATATAACAGATATCATAATGGAATCAGAGTTCACTGTAATTAAAGATACAATCAATGCCGGTGGAATAGTCAGAGCAATCAAAATTCCGGGTATTGCAACATATTCAAGAAAAGAAATAGACGATTTGACTAAACTTGCTATTTCTTTTGGTGCAAAGGCACTTGCTAATATTCAATATATGACAGACGGAACTGTTAAATCACCTGTACTCAAGTTCTTAACGGAAGAACAGGCTAAGAAACTTCAGGAAAGAGCTGGCGCACAGGCAGGAGATATGGTATTCTTCGTTGCAGATAAACCAAAAGTTGTTTTTGATGTCCTTTCAAGATTCAGACTTTATATGGGCAATAAATTGAATTTAATAGATAAAGATGCTCATGGTTTGTTGTGGGTTGTTGATTTCCCGATGTTTGAATATTCTGAAGAAGACGGAAGATATGTTTCAGTACACCATCCGTTCACAATGCCTAACCCTGAAGACATCGATAAAATGGAAACAGATCCTGCTCACTGTCGTTCAATTGCTTATGATATTGTTTATAACGGTAATGAACTTGGTGGCGGCAGTGTCAGAATACATAAACCTGATATTCAAAGACGTGTCTTTAAAGCTCTTGGTTTGTCAGATGAAGATGTTCACAAAAAATTTGAATTTATGGTTAACGCTTTCAAATACGGTACTCCTCCGCATGCAGGTTTAGCTCTCGGTTTAGACAGAGTTGTGGCTCTGCTTGCTAAAACGGATTCAATTCGTGACGTTATTGCATTCCCGAAAAACTCTGCTGCAAAATGTCTTATGACAGGTGCTCCGACTGAAGCAACTGAAGATCAACTTCGTGAACTTCACCTTAAATCAACAGTAAGACCAAAAAATTAATTAAAAACCATAGGAAAGAGAATGGAAACTATTGATATAAACAGAACATGGGAAGATGTCCTGCTGCTTTTGAAGGAAGAAATCCCCGAACCTTCATATAGCACCTGGATAGTTCCTCTTGTTCCTCACAGTTCCAATGAAAATGAGTTTTGTGTGTTGACGGCACATAATCTTGCCATTCAGATTATTAATAAAAGTTATCATGAAACTATAGTTAAAACTCTTTCAAAATATTTGGGTAAAGATGTCAATTTCCGTATCATATTTAGTAAAGAACTTGAAGAAAAACAGAAAAAAATTGCAAAAAAAGAGAGAAAAGACGAATTTATAAGCAATCTTGAAAAGAAAATTGTTTCTTCAAAATATGATGGCTTAAAGCAAATGCAGTCTGATTGTCATTTGAATTTAAAATATAAGTTTGATAATTTTGTTGTCGGGCAAAATAATAATTTTGCTTATGCTGCAGCTTTTGCGGTTGCGCAAAATCCCGGGCAAAAATTTAATCCGCTCTTTATATATGGCGGTTCAGGTCTTGGTAAAACCCACCTCTTGCAGGCTATCGGGCATGAAGTGTTATATAACTCAAAACTAAAGGTTAAATATATTAAGACTGAAGAATTTATTAATGACCTTGTTGATTCTATGGCAAAAAGCAAGGGTAAAAGTTCTGAGCGTAATGCTTATATGTCGAAGTTTAGAGACAAATACAGGAATGTTGATGTCCTTTTGATTGATGATATTCAATTAATTGAAGGAAAAGAGGGAACGCAAAACGAAATTTTCAATACTTTTGATGCCCTTCATACTTCAGGGAAACAAATTGTAATTACTAGTGACAGACCTCCTGAAAGTTTTGAAACTCTTCCTGAAAGGCTTACTTCAAGATTTTCGCAGGGACTGATGGTCGATGTTCAGGTGCCTGATACAGAAACAAGAATGGCAATTCTGAAAAGACTTTCGGATAATGCCAACCTTGATATGCCTTCTGATGTAATAGAGTTTTTGGCACAGATATATTCAAAGAATGTCAGAGAACTTGAAGGAGCTTTCAATAAGGTAAGTGCTTTTAGTGAAATAAACAAGGTAAAAATTACTCTTGACAGCGTAAAGAAGATTATTAACTACAACCCGAACAGAAAAATTATTACTTTGCAGGGTATTTTTGACAGTGTATGTTCTTTTTATAATATTTCAGCCGATGATGTTTTAAGTCCGACAAGACTTTCAAATGTTGTTAAAGCAAGACAGGTAATAATCTATCTTGCAAAAGAACTTACGAGTGAAAGTTATATTTCAGTTGGTGAATTTATGAAAAGAAAACATTCAACGGCTATGCACGCATATGATGAAATTAAATCAGATATTCAGCATAATCCGTCTTTTTCAAACGAAATATCGGAATTAATCAGAATTATAAATAGTTAGGAGAGAAAATATAATGAAAAAATTTTTATTATTAACTTTGTTATGTGTATTGTCAATCAGTGCTGTTTCGATTGCTAATGCGGAATCAACCGAAGACGTATTTAGAAGATATGAAGAAGCTCTGATGAAAAAGAATCCTGAATATGCAAAACAAAAACAGGAAGCAGAAAGTCAGTTGCAACCTGAAATTAATTATTATGAAAGTTTAAAAACCTGTACAGCAGGTAAATTTGACGGTGACGGGTTATCCATGCAGACATACGGAATGCTTGGCGGAATGTGCCATTTTGATTTAAAACAAATAACAGATTCTTCAACAAAAGTTCTTTGTGATATTAAAGCTCCAATTTCAGAAACTAGAAAATTTGCTGAAAATAAAATTAAAATGGCTGACTCTGTAACAGGCAAACTGAGATTAAATTCTGCTGAGAGTACAAGTATTATGAATCAATTATCAATATTTTCAAATAAATATTGCAAATAGGATAGGAGAAAAAATAAAGTGATTAAAGAATCAGAAGCAATTGATTGGGCAAACCTCGGGTTTGGATATCATAAAACACCATATAGATATGTATCAAACTACAAGAATGGAAAATGGGATGACGGTGAAATCACAACCGATTCAACGGTCGTTTTGTCGGAATGCGCTAATGTTCTTCATTATTGCCAAACTTGTTTTGAAGGAATGAAAGCATACAGAACACCTGAAAATAAAATTGTCGTATTCAGACCTGATCTGAATGCAAAGAGAATGATTGATTCTGCGACAAGACTTCAGATGCCTCCCGTTCCTATGGATAAATTTATAGACGCTGTTGAAAGAACAGTAAAGGCAAATGCAGATTATGTTCCACCTTACGGAACAAACGCAACCTTATATTTAAGACCAGTTTTATTCGGTACAGGCGAGGTAATGGGTGTTAAACCGGCAACGGAATTTCAGTTCAGAATTTTTGGTACTCCGGTAGGTCCTTATTTTAAAACTGGCGGTGCAAATTCAATAGTAATTAAAGTCAGTGACTACGACAGATCTGCTCCGAAGGGAACAGGTGATATCAAAGCAGGACTTAATTATGCAATGAGTTTAAAGCCATACGTTATTGCGCACGAAGAAGGTTTCAACGAAAATATGTATCTTGATTCAAAAACAAGAACAAAAGTTGAAGAAACTGGCGGTGCAAACTTCTTCTTTGTCACTAAGGATAATAAAGTGGTAACGCCTAAATCAGATACGATTTTACCTTCAATCACAAGACGTTCGTTGATGGTGCTTGCAAAAGATATGCTAGGTCTTGAAGTTGAAGAAAGAGAAGTATATTTCTCTGAAATCGGTGATTTTGTTGAGTGTGGACTTTGCGGAACTGCTGCTATCATTTCTCCTGTTAAGGCAGTTAATGATCACGGAAAAGAGATTATTTTTGCTAATTCTCAAAACGGCTATGGTCCGATTTCAAAGAAACTCTATGACCTTTTGACAGGAATTCAGTTCGGCACAATCAAAGGACCTGAAGGCTGGGTCAGAGTAATTGAATAGAAAATTAAAAAGATAATAAAATAACGGGTTATTATATAATCCGTTATTTTTTATGGCAATTTTTTTTATTATTAGTTTTAATTTTTTAGGAGTCAAAAAAAATGAGAATCTGCCCGATTTTTTTGAATACAATTTCTGCACGTTCTTCTGTGCAAAATCCGCTGAAGGTTGATAAATCAAATCAGGGAGTATCTTATGCTACTGTTTCTTCAGAGTGCGTGAAAGCAAAATTTCTTCCTTCCTTCGGGCAAATGAAAAAGGTTGGGGAAATCACTATTTATGACCGTAAAACCAAAGAACCCGTTATTGCAACCGTAAAAAAAGATCACTACTACAACGAATATCTTATTTATCACCTTTTTGCCGGCAAAACCAAAGTTGGTGAGATGACAATGAGAATGCATGCAGATTTGCCTGATAATGATTTCCCATCTGATGATGAACAACCTGTTAAAAAGAAAACCGTTCCACAGGTTATGACGTTAAGAACTATTGAAGGTGAAAAATATTCAAATATAGGGACTTCGCTTATCGGTTTAGCAATTGATGAGAGTATGAAAACAGAACATAAAGGAGCAATTTGGGTTGACTCCTGCAAAGGCTATGACCAGTTATCATCTCCATACAGAAGCGGTGAAAACCCCATTCCTTTCTATTATAAATTAGGCTTTAGAGCTGTTGACGGTCAAGATGAAATAATAAGAGAGCTTCTTGAAAAAGGTGACTATGAAAAATTGCCTGTTATTGCTTTTCTCAGGTTGTCTGCTGATGATGCGAGAAAACTCAAAAATAGGCTGGGTTAATTTCATTTTTCTTTGATACAATATTTTTATGTTCAGAGATGAGTTAATAAAAGAATATCTAAAAAACGGATTTGAACGTTCGTTTGCTCAGGCGGAGATTGATTTTGTCTGTTCGATTTTTTTTGATCTTTCTCCTGTTGATATTATGCTTGAAAAAAATCTGCCCTCAAATTTTGAAAAAGACTTAACCGAAATTGTCCGAAAACGGCTTGAAACAGGTCGTCCTATTCAGCAGATTGTCGGTATGGGATATTTTTTAAACGAAAAATATATTGTCGATGAAAATGTCCTCTCTCCCCGCCCCGAAACAGAGCTTTTGGTAAACAGGGCGAAAGATATTATTAAAAAAAATGAGCTTAAAACTTTTCTTGATATGGGTGTAGGAACAGGATGCATAGCAATTTCACTTTTGAAATTATGCCCATATTTAAAAGGGGAAAGTGTTGATATAAGTGAAAAAGCACTTAAAATTGCAGAAAAAAATGCTGATTTACATAATGTTTCAGATAGATTAACCTTAAAAAAATCGGATTTGTTTTCGGAAGTTACTGGAAAATTCGATTTAATAATTTCAAATCCTCCTTATATTCCGAAGAAAGATAAACCCTCACTACAAAGGGAAGTCAGGGATTTTGAACCTGAAATTGCATTGTTTACAAATGATGATGAGGGAATTGATGTTTATCAAAAAATCATTTCAGAAGCGAATAAATACTTAAACAAGGGCGGATATTTAATGTTTGAAATCGGTTATAATCAGGGGGAACTCTTGGAAAAACTTTTTGAAAACACTGTTTTTTGTGATTTTCAGATTATTCAAGATTTAGATAATAATGACAGGATTGTCCAAACTCATATATAACAAGTATCTTATACATGCCATGTTTTTATGTTATAATTTCTAATGTTACAGAGAAAAAGAAAGTTAGGTTTAGTTATGGCAAAATTTATTTGTGAAGTTTGCGGATATGCTCATGAAGGCGACGAAGCTCCTGCAGTATGCCCTCTTTGTGGTGCTCCAAAGGAAAGATTTAGAAAATTAGATGAAAATGCACCTGAAAAAGGTTGGGCAGATGAACATAAAATCGGTGTTGCTCAAGGGTTAGATGAAGAAGTTGTTAAAGGTTTAAAAGAACATTTCGCAGGTGAATGTACAGAAGTCGGTATGTACCTTGCTATGAGCAGACAGGCTGATAGAGAAGGTTTCCCCGAAGTTGCGGAAGCATATAAGAGAATTGCTTTTGAAGAAGCAGACCACGCTTCAAAATTTGCTGAGCTTTTAGGTGAAGTAGTCACTGATTCAACAAAGAAAAACCTCCAATTGAGAGCAGATGCAGAAGCAGGTGCTTGCGAAGCAAAACTCAATATTGCAAAGCGTGCTAAACAATTAGGCTATGATGCAATCCACGACACAGTCCACGAAATGTGCAAAGATGAAGCAAGACATGGTGCTGCATTTAAAGGCCTTTTAAAGAGATATTTCAACTAATTGAAATTGATAAATGATTAAAAAGAACGGTCAAAAGCCGTTCTTTTTTTATAAAGAAAAAGCCGACAATGCCGGCTGTTGGTAATATGTATTATTACCAAATTATAGTTCGGACATTTTTATCGCAAAATTACCCGATTGGGTAATAATTTTAATTTTGATAAATAAGATAAACAGGGGTATAGGTCAGAGTGTTATCATATTCTTCATTTATACGTTTAAGATTTTCTTTTATATGCTTGTATGTTAGCGGCGAAGAAGAAAGTGAATTGACTCCGGTTGATTTCAGATGTTTCAAAACTTCATTAGGGGTGTTAAACTTCAGCTGTCTTTCTTCTGAATATATAACCTTTGAAAACAGGGACTTTAAGAGTTTATCTTCAGGGTAAGAAAGAGAAACATTAAAGGTTGCTTTGATTTCTTTAAAGTTTTCGGGCGAAAAAATGCTGACGGCAAGTATCCCTTTTGGTTTAAGAAAATTTTTGAGTTTTTTAATTGTTCCCTCAAAATCGCTGCACCATTGAAGGACAGCGTTTGAGATAATTAAATCAAATTTTTCTTTTGTGTCAAAATTTTCAATATCAGCTCTGAGAAATTCTATATTTTCATCTATTTTTTTTAAATAATCTTTTGATTCTTCAACAACGTCAAGGGCAAAATAGCTTGAAAAATTAATATTTTTTTTGATTTCGGAAGTCAAAATGCCCGAGTATGAGCCAATTTCTAAAATATTTTTATATTCTTTTTCAGGTAAAATCGAAACTAATTTTTTTGCCATTTCCTTTTGAACAACGGCATTTTTGTCATATTCTTTAATCTGTTTTTCAAATTTTTTTTGAATTTTATCTTTTTCAATCATAAGAAATCTCCCCACTCCTTAAATTGATTGAAAGGATAATGCTGAGCATTTAAAAGCTGGGTTGAAGTCTTATTTAGCCAATAATTAAGCTGATTTTTCGCAGGGACTATCTTATCTTCGGTTGAAATATATGCTTTATCAAAACACATTGGAACTTCAATTTTAACGGTGTTGAGGCTTTCCAGTTCTTGTTTTAATTCTTCAACACTTCGTTTTGGAGTGATTAATGTTTCTCCAAACATATTCTGAGCAAATTTTTTAGCACTTTCTTCATTGAAACGTTTTAAGGTCAGTGCAAAAATTCTTTTTGGAATTCCAAACTCATCATCAATCATCTTTTGTGTTCCGTTAATAGCGATTTTTGAATTAAAATCATTAAAAACAGAATTAAAAAGGTTTGAAACAATTACTCCCATTGACCAGCAGATGAGGTGTTTTTTCTCATATTTTTTAAAATTAATATGAGAAAAATCGAAATCTAGATTTTGGTAGTCATAAATAACAATTACATCAAAATCTTTGGCATCAAGAGTTTTGACGACATCCTCATCAAAGCCCCAGCCGTTAAAAAAGACTATTAATTCTTTGTTTTTATCATCAAAATTCAGCCAAGAACTTTTCATTTTATTCCCTCAAAAAGCGGTTTAATTTCATCAAATTCAATGTCAGCACACAAAGACAGCCTTAATCTTGAAGTGTTTTTGGGTACTGTCGGAGGATTAATCGGGAGAACATAAAAACCTTTTTCCTGCAATTCTTTTGCTGTTTGTACTGTCTTTTCGGCACTTCCCAAGATAACGGGAATAATCTGAGACCTGCTTATAGTAGGATAAATCGAATGGACTTTGTTAAAAAGAGAATTTAATTTTTCCTTTTTTTGTTTTAGTAAATCAAATTTTTCGTTCAATAAAAACTCGCTCCACATAACATTTACAGGGGCAATAGCTGTTGAAAAGATGAAACTTGACGCTTTATTTATCAGATAATTAATTATTGTATTATTTGAAATACAAACTGCACCCATCGATGCCAGGGATTTACCTAAAGTGACTGTTATAATATCGACTTTATCAAGCAAATTATTCTGTGCGCTTATGCCCTGCAAGTTTTCTCCAAAAACCCCGAAGGCGTGAGCCTCATCTATCATAAGAAGGCAGTTGTATTTTTCTTTTAATTCGACTAATTTTTTAATGTCTGCGATGTCTCCATCCATAGAAAATACGGATTCAGAGATGATTATTGCATTTTTAAATTCGTTTCGATGGGTTTTTAGAAGCATTTCAAGGTTTTCATAGTCATTATGCTTATATCTGAAATGTTCTGCTCTTGAAATCTGAAGTCCTGAAACTATGCTTGCGTGATTGAGTTTATCAGAAAAAATACAGTCTCCCTTTGAAAAAAGAGCACTTATTATTCCCTGATTACATTGGTAGCCTGTGTTAAAGAGCAGGGCTGCTTCTTTATTAAACAGTTTTGAGAAAGTTGTTTCCAATTTTTTATAGACGGTTGAACTCCCTGTCAGAAGTCTTGCAGAGGCGGAGGAAAACAAAAATTCTTTGTTATTCTTATATTTTTCAATAAATTCTTCTGATAGATCTCTGGCGGTGCTGATATTTAAATAGTCATTTGAGGAAAGATTCAGCATCTTTTTCCCTTCAACGCTGATATATTTTCCCTCTTTATAATCAATATTTTTTATTGTTCTGAAATTTGAATTGGTTTTTAATGTTTCGAGTTCATCAGAAAAAGATTGCATAAAAATAATCCTTTATTCTACAAACTAAGATTTAACGGAATTTTCAGACTGAATAAATTCTTTAATTTCCTCAAGTGATCTAAATTCATAATCAGGCACAATTCCCTGCACTTTTGGCATTTTAAATCTGTTAAACCAGATAGTTCTGATGCCTGCGTTGATTCCGCCTTTGATGTCAGATGTCATACTGTCTCCGACAATGACGGTTTCTTCTTTTTTAAAATTAGGAATGCGCTCAAAACAATATTCGAAGAATTCTTTGTTAGGTTTGCAAGCACCGTTTCTTTCCGATGTAAAGACGTCATCAAAATATTTAGCTGTGTCGGAAATTCTTAATCTGCTTTCTTGAATTTTAACTAAACCGTTTGAAGCAGCATAAATTCTGCATGTTTTCTTGAGTTCTTTGAGTGTTTCTCTTGCATCCTCAATGAGGTGAGCATTTTGCCCCAATTCTGCCTCATAAATATCTTCCATTTTTTGGGCATCAAAATTAATATTATTTTTCTCAAAAAGTTGGCGGAATCTTTCAATAACAATAAATTCACAGCTAGCTTCTTTTCTTTCGTATGCTTGCCAGAGGGGGATATTTATTCCGTGGTAACTCTTTAAAACTTCTTCTGTCGGTTCAATTCCTGCCTTCTTGAGCGCAGTCGATAGTGCGACAATTTCAGAAGCCGCATAGTCAAATATTGTGTCGTCTAAATCAAAGAATACGTTTTTAATCATTCTTTGATTATAACATTAACATAATTTTTTGTTATTTAATATTCCATAAACAGTTCTAAAAATCTGACAATGTGCTGTCCGAAGAACAATACAATAAACGCCGGTATCAACAGTAACGGTCCGAACGGTATATCTGTCAATTCCGTAAATTGTTTTGTTCTCATTGATTTCCATATAAGGAGACATGGATAAAGTCCCGAAATGATTAATAAACAAATGGAAAGAATAAATATATCATAATAAACATCAAAGAATCTAACGTAGATTTCAAATGCAATTGCTAAGACAACAAAAACAGCAAATGACCAAATGATTTTATAAGATTTTTCACTGCAAAGTTTCTTGATGAAACCGGGAATATAACATAATCCGCCAAAGACTACGCTTAAAAGCAGAGAGAGCAGAAGATACTTCCAGCCTAAAAGAGCACCTATACCTGCGGCAATATAAGCATCAGCTTCTCCAAAGGTAGTTTTTTTTATAATTAAATAAAAAATACCGATAAGTGCCTGTATTATGGCAAAACCGACAACAAGCCCAATCAGAGCATCAATTAAATCCGTGTGAGGGAAAACAAAATGAATACCGTTTTTTATGAATGCAAAGATGAGAGCTGAAACAATGAAAATAATGTTGTGTGAAAAAAATGTGCATTTTTCTTTAAAATCTGAAACAACCATCAGGATTGCACTTGAAACAACAACCCACATAACAGCTATTTTAGCTATTATATCAAGTGTTGAAACAGTATCAATGTTTTTAACCGAAACAACACAATATATTGCGCTGACCAAGAACATTATAGCAGTCGAAAGTTCAACAATCGGATATTGCCAGCTAATGTGTTCATGGCAATTTCTGCACTTGCCTTTGAGTAAAATATAAGAAATTAAAGGAATGTTGTCATACCATTTTAAAGGATTCTGACACTTGGGGCATTTTGATGATGGAAAGACAATTGATTCTTCGGAAATTGCCCTCAGTACAACAACATTTAAGAAACTTCCTATACATAATCCCACAACAAATATAAATACAGCAAAAATTATTATAAGTTCATTCATCTTTAATTAAACTTTCTTTTAGTGTTATTTCATCTTTATAATTAGGTGCAAGCAGTTCAAGAAGTTGCTTTTGTGCTTTTTTTAGTCTTCTTGAAACCTGCATTTGTGAAATATTGAGTATGCCGGAAATTTGTGTCTGGCTCAAGTCTTCATAGAAAAAGAGCTTGATAACTTCTTTTAGTTGAGTGTCAAGTCTATTCACGGCATCATTAATGATGATTTTATCTTCCTGAAATTTTTCAAGGTTATAGTAGTTATCATCTGCAATTTTATCGAACAGAGAAAAGCCGTTATCATTGGAATTCATTATTGCCTGATCAAGCGAAATAGTTTGTTTTCTTCTGTCTATATCAAAAACTTCTTTTACCCGTTTAACAGGAACATCCAGTTCATCGGCAAGAGCATCAAGTGAAGGCTCATTTCCTTCATTATCCCTGAGTTTTGAAATCAGCATATTAACACGGTAGGAGAGTTCATAAATTTCTCTCGGTGCTTTAATCATTGTTGCCTTATCTCTTAAATAGTGCCTGATTTCGCCAGTAATGAGATAAGTTGCATAAGTTCTGAAATTTTCGCTGACATCAGGATTATAGAAATGAATTGCTTTAACAAGTCCTACGGAGCCAACCTGAATGATATCTTCAACAGGGTCTGTGCTTCTTCTTGCAAGTCCTCTTGCAATCCTTTTTACGAGAGGCATACAGGCAAGAACAATAATGTTTTGCAGTTGCTTTCTTTTCTTTTCGTCAACTGTGCTTTTGAATATCTGAAGCAGTGATTTAATCTCTGCATAGTTTATTTTACTGCTATCTGCCAAAATAGACCTCTCTGTGTGATAAAGAAATTATATCATACTTTGATAAAAGAATGAATTATAATTTAAAAGAGTTCGGTAAAATTTCTTTCATTGAATACAGAACAGGATTTTTGTTTTCGTCTTCAACTATAACCTGAAAATCAGGTGAACAGAATTCGCTGAACCATTGACGGCATGCTCCGCAGGGGAAACAAAAAGCGGTTTGTTTGGAAACAATCGCTATTTTGACAAGTTTTGTTTTTTCACCTGCTGCAATTGCGTTGGAAATTGCATTTCTCTCTGCACAAAGAGAAAGTCCGAAGCTTGCGTTTTCTACGTTGCAGCCTGAATAACATTTCCCGCTTTCGAACAAAGCACAAGCGCCTACTTCAAATTTTGAATAGGGCGCATAAGCATTTTCGAAAGCTAAATGTGCATTTTTTAATAATTCTGTATCTGATATCATACCTAATACCTCAATCATTATTGTAGTATTTTTGTGTTTGTCTCAAATCATCCGAAAATACCAAAACTTTTTTTATTGTATAATCAGTTATCGGCATAAATTCGTTTTAACTTTAAACAAAAAGGGCAATTAATGGACGTCAAAGTTTCGGTTATTATTCCTGTTTATAATGTTGAAAAATATATCGCTCAAACCCTTGAAAGCGTTGTTAAACAGACTTTGAAGGATATTGAAATTATTTGTTTTGACAATAATTCTAAAGATAATACGGTAAAAATAATCGAACAGTTTGCCCAAGATGATAAAAGGATAGTCCTGCATAAAAGTCAGGTTAATTTAAAACAGGGTTTGGCAAGAAATCATTGTGTTTTAATAGCAAAAGGGAAATATATTTTCTTTATCGATGGCGATGACTATATGGCGCCTGATTGTCTTGAGAAAATGTATGAAAAAATCGAGCATGACGGTTCTGACATCACAATTTGCACATGGAATCAGTTTGACGATGAAACAGGCAAAATCATTGAGGGACATGCATATGCAAAACTTGCCCAGATTCCAAAAGAGTTTGACGAAAAGACTTTTAACTGGCGAGATATCAAAGAAACGGTTTTCTGGCAGACGAGTGTGCCTTGGGATAAAATTTATAAAAAAGAATTTTTAATTACCAAAAATGTTGAGTTTCCCGGAGGAATTTTCTTTGAAGATAATGTTTTTGTTTATGATGCTTTATTTAAGGCAGAAAAGATTTCTGTTTTAAGAAAAGATTTGATGTTCTATCGTGTTAATCGAAGTGCAGCTGTTACAAACACAAGAAATGAAACTTTCTTTGACTACCTGAAAATTTTTAATTTGATAGGTGACAACCTCAAGAAAATTAACCTCTATGATGAGATGAAATATTATTATCTGGATTATAAGATAATAACTCTTTATTGGTGGTTTATGAAGATTAAATTGCCATATAAAAAGAGGTTTTTTGAACTTATAAAAGCTGATTTCAGAAAAATTCAAATAACCAAAAAAGACAGAGAATTTCTGAGAAACAGAACACAGTTCTTGCATAAAAGATTTGTCAGAATGCCGTTTTGGGTGTATTATCCCTTTTTCTTCTATTTTGACAAAATTTTCAGAATTGAATGGGGTGCAAAAAACTATGCAATCGTTTTCTTATCCCATTTTGAAAAATGGGTAAACAGATAGTATTCAATTTTATCTAATCTTTTTAAAGTATTGAAAATGATATGAATAATCGTTATTATTGTCTTGTGGTAATTTAGAAAGGTTGAAAGATGGAAAAAGAAAGCATTTTTACATATTTTACCAAAGATGCTAACTGGGTTCAGCCATTTTTGATTGGCAGTATATTGTATTTTATTAATACTTCTCTAAATTCTTCCAATTCAAAGGAACTATTGGTTTGTTTAGTAGCGACAACTGCAATCGTTATTGTATCTTGTATAACTCAGGGATATTTTGCGCTAAATACAAATTCTTTGGTCAATTGTCAAAACGGAGAAGTCAAACTTGCAAAGTTTAATGACCCTTTGAAAATATTTGTGACAGGTTTGAAATATTATTTGGCAGTTTTCATTTATGGTTTTGGAATTGGTTTAACAGCTGCTTTTGTAGTACCTGCATTTGTGGCAGGAGGTGCAGTGGGTATAGCAATTTTAGGAATTTGGATTCTTGCCGTTGTTTATTTACTTTGGATGTTTATTTATATGTCATTTGCATATTCCCGTTTCTTAACTTTCCGCTCAATGTTTGAGTTTTCAAACTTTGGAAAATACAGAGTAGGTAAATACTTTTTATGTATTTTATTGTTCATCATTTTAGCAGTAGCTGTATCAATATTCTTTGCTGTAGTGATGAAAGATAAGAAAACATTCACATATTTCATTGCCTTGCTTTTAGCACCTGCCGCTATGTGGTATTCATTCATTCTCTCAAAAATTCAAGCAGAGTCAATTCAAGATGCAATTGCAAGAGAAAATGCCAAAACAAACGCAAGAACTATACCAAGTATTAAAAGATAATTAATAGAATTTCAAAAAACGGGCAGAGAAATCTGCTCGTTTTTTTATGTTTTTGCGGTTGTCAGGGCATAAATTTTTGTATAACCTTTGTTTTGAAGTGTTGTGATTATTTCTTTTAAAGTTGTTCCCGTGGTTTTAATATCGTCAATAACCAATATAGGCGCTGTTTTGTCGGGCAGTTTAGTTTCATCAACCGAAAAAGCATCTTTCAAATTCTTTTCTCTTTCCTCTTTTGAAAGTTTATACTGCGGTTTTGTGTCCTTAATTCTCACAACAAAATCATCAAGAAGTCTGTAGCCAAAGGCCGAACAAAATTCTTGACCGACCAAATCCATGTGGTTGCCGCCACGTTGTTTGAGCCTGTTTTTATGTTGAGGAACAGGAATAACGACAAAATTTTCAAAAAATCCCAGTTCTTTCCAATAATTCACCATAAATTCAGCCTGCTCTTTAGCGAGGTTCTTGTCGTGCTTATATTTAACCCTCTTGATTAATTCCCTCATTGTTCCTTCATATATAGTGACAGAAAAAATATTGCAGCCATAAAAGACGGCAGAGGGTTGGGCGGGAAGAATTTTGATTTCTGATTTACACTTTGAACAGAGCCTTTTGCCCTCTTTTTCATCATGGCAAAAATAACATCTCTCAATATAAATCCAATTTAATAGTTTTTCTAAAAATTTTATCATATAATAATCTTATCATAATTTGAAAACAGAGGACTAAATGAACATAATTTTAATGATATTGCTGATAAGTGTGCTGATTCTAGTCCATGAAGCAGGGCATTTTATAGCGGCAAAACTGATAGGTATAAAGGTAGATAAATTTGGTTTTGGTCTCCCGATAGGTCCGACTTTATTTAAAAAACAAATTGGTGAAACAGAGTTTTTAATCCACGCATGCCTTTTAGGCGGCTATGTTTCTTTCCCCGATGATGAAGAAAGCTGTGACCTTCCACAGGATTCACCTTTAAGATTTTCGAATAAACCCGTAGGTCAGAGAGCTTTTGTAATTGCGGCAGGTGTAATTTCAAACATAGTGTTTGCATACCTCGCGATTATGTTTATAGCTTTCCATTGGGGCTTTTTACCTGCTAACAGTTATAATCTGACTTTTTCAAAGAATATGGACGATGTTTTGGAATCGGTTAAAAATGCCAATCTTCAAAAAGGTGACGTTTTCTATTCAATAAACGATACTTTGGTAACATACCCCGTTGTTTATGAAAAATATACCCAGTTTTCAAAAGAAAAAGACGGATTTGTCAGTGCTGCAAAAGTTAAAGAAACAGAGGAAAAATTAATACAATTAAATCCTGATCTCGCCAACAAAAAGAATGTATTGGCAGGCATGGAAATAATTCTACCTGAGCCCTCCGATGAAGCTCCCGTCAAACTCACAAATGACCAGATTATCGGTTTTGAACAATATAAACCAAACGAAATTGAACTTTCGGATTTTCATAAAAAAATCAGAGACGAATATGAAAATAAGTCACAAGTAACGACTACTGAGCCTATGGAGTTGAGAGATTTAGCAATTGCAATTTCTGATACCAGAAAACCCTTGACTTTCGTTTTTAAGCGTGGAGATGAGACCATTGTTCTTAATAATATTTATCCGAATAAAGACGGCAAACTCGGAATTGAAATTGCGCTTTCCGAAAATGTTGTTCCGACAAAAACTCCGAGAGCTATTATAAGCAAATCAATCCACTACGTTAACTATAATATCGGCCTGACGGTTTACGGCTTAAAGAAAATCTTTATGGGTAAAATACCTCTTCAGGAAATGAGAGGAATAGTTGCAATTACAAAAATCGGCGGTGATGTTATTGCTCACTATGGTTTATATAAAGCAATCATTTTGACTGCAATAATTTCAATAAACCTTGCTATAGTTAACATTCTTCCGATACCTGTTCTCGATGGAGGTCATCTGTTCTTTCTCTTTATCGAAAAAATTATAGGAAAACCTGTCAGCAAAAAAGTTTCAGAGAAGATAAACATGTTCTTCTTCTTCCTTCTTGTTGCGCTGATGGTGGTGATGATTATAAACGATTCGATAGCGATATTCACAAAGCAGATATAAATTTTAAGTAATAAAAAAGCCCTATTTTTTGGGCTTTTTTTGTTTAACTTTTTGGAATAAATAAATATATTCGTGCTGGAAGATATAAAATCCGCCGTTTAAGGCTCTATATCTCCATAAATTCTTCCTCTTTCCTTTTGCTCTTTCGTTGCCCTCTATGTTTTTGACTATCGTTGCTTTGAGTTTGAAGCCGAGTTTCATCATTCTGAACATACATTCTGAGCTTAAAGGAACAATTTCGGAGTTTTTATATTCGTCACCGATAATTAAAACTGCATATCTGCCTTGTTCAAGCAAATCATAACCGTTTTTGGCAACTTTTTCAAACATGTCATAAAATTTTTCGGGTGTTTCACAGTTTGAAAGATCTTCTTTTCTGTCTGAAAATCTGATAATTGTATCATAAGGCGGGTGCAAAACTAGGAACTGAGCCTTTTCTTCACCCATAATTTCAAGTCTTGCCTCAACTTTTTCTTTTGTTTTTTCTGACGTCGAATCGCCCGTTATGATATTTACCTTAGTAACAAGGTCTTTTTGAGTAAACTTTTCGCTTACATGCTGTGCTAAATCTTCTTTGAGTTCAACACCGATACATCTTCTGCCCATGTGAAGTGCTTCAATTGCAGAAGTACCTGAGCCTAGGAATAAATCTAAGACAATATCGTTTTTCTTTGTGAATCTTTCAAAAAACTGCGTTGCAATTTGAGGAATATAGTTTCCGTGATATTCGTTTGAATGTCCGTTTGATTTATCACGAGAGGCAAATTCCCACCAAGTATCAGTCTTAATATGGTCATAATCTTTCCAGTGATTAAGGTCGATATCGCTATATGGCTTGGTCTTTGGTACGCTTGCAACCTTCAGGTCGGGGCGTACTACTTCAATTTCAACTTTTCTCTTAGTATTTTGTTTTGCCATTTTTCCCCAAGAATATACTCGTAGTAACCAAGACAAGTATATTTGTTTTGGGGCTTAATTTAATCATTTATATTAATGAGATTTAAAACAGGTTTATCCTTTTTTTAATTGAATGAGTGCTTCAACAAGTACAGGATCCCATTTTACACTTGCTTCTTTTTCAAGAATTTTGAGTGCTTCTTTCTTGCTGATAGCCGTTCTGAACGGTCTTTCAACAGTCAAAGCACAATAAGCATCTGAAAGCGCAACAATTCTAGCACCTAAAGGAATACTGTTTCCTTTAAGCCCTTCAGGCTCACCCATACCGTCCCAACGCTCTTTATGATAGTTGATATAAGGAATAACTTCTGACATAAAGTTTATTCTCATCAAAATACTTACACCGACATTTGGATGATTCTGGAGTTTATCCCATTCTTCTTTTGTGAGTTTCCCTTTTTTCTTGAAAATTTCTTCCGGCAGAGTGATTTTACCTATGTTTCTCAAAAGTGCCGCATAGTATATTAAATCTTTTGTTTTTTCATTTAAGCCGATATAATCGGAAATTTCTTTCGCTGTTTGAGCTACTTCGTATGAATGTTGAACAGAGAATTTGCTCTTTTCATCAACGGCTTTTGCTAAGTTTTCAACGAACAACTGTTGTTCACCGCCTAAATCACCGATGAGAGCTGTTAACTCTGCACGGTTATTCTGAAGCTGTGCAAGGTGTGTGTTCGGGTCATCAATCAGCTGTTTTGTTTCCTGTGTCAGCTTTTCTAATGACAAAGACGTTGCGAAAAGTCTTGTTGTGATTTTAATTAAATCAATAAATTCATCAGAAATTTTTCTGCTTGTATAATTCTCAACAATAAGTACACCAACTGTTTTGTAGTTATTATGCATCGGAATTGCAAGCATATATTTGGTTTTTTCTTCGCCCAATTTCTTGATAGGCTCAAATTTTTTACTTCTCTTGCAGTCTTTTATAATCAGAGTTTCTTTTTTATTGAAAACCTGAGTTACAAATGATTTTTCGTCAAAATTAAACCCGATATTTTTAAAATTATCAGTGTATGAAGAACCGACTAATACCAAATCTTTTGAATTTTTAGGGAAATAAATCGCATTTTCTTTTGAAAGGAAAATGTGGCAAGCATCAGCCCCAAGCATTTGCTTGACAGTCTTTGCAATTGCATTAAAGATAATAAAATCATCTTTATCGCTAAATCCTAAAATTTGCAGGGTATTGTTGAGAGAATAAATCGAAATTAATTCTTTGAGCTGGTTTTTAAGACTCAAAGTTTTATCTTCATTCTTCCTCTCAATTTTCTCAGCCAATTCTTTAGATATTAAGTGCTCTGAAAGAAAATCACCCAGGTTGAGTGCAAATATTTCTTCGAGCGGATCAGCCTCAAGAAGACTTTCACTTCTTGAGAACATTGAAATACCGGTTTCAGTTTTCTTTTTACTCATTCTATATCCTGATAAAATATTTAGACTTTTATATCTCTTCTATCGGTTTATTATAACTTAAACTTTCATAATATTTACAAAAATTCATACTTTGGTAGGAGATGAATTTTTTGAAAAAGTTTTTCTTTGAAAAAAAATCATAAATCGAATTATATTAATTATTTATCATGTAAATTGAATATAATTATTAACCTCTTCTGACTTGAATTCGGAAAACCCTATTCATCATTGAAAAAGAGCGAATCTTTACCCTAACGTTTGTTAACATTACTTAATAAAACTCCTTCAAAACCTAAAGAAAAAATTTAAAACTGCCGACTACAAAATTGTTGGAAATAAGTAACGATTGGAAACAAACAATGAGTTTTTCTGTAGATAAAATCTACAATAATTATGGAGTTAATCAAGGAATTGATGTTCAGGCAGTTAAGAAAATTGCCAATCAAATCTTTGCTAATGCTCAGGCAGAGACAACTCTTGATCTCCAAAGTTTAGATTTGTCAAAATTCAGCAGAACTCAGGCTTTCGGTTTGGATTTATACAGAACAAATCCTGATCAGGCTATCCAAGCGTCACTCAGAAGCAGTGATGTTGACCTCAAATTGAGCGAAAACTTCGCTGCTAATGTCCAATTCTTGAATTCTCAGGCTGCTCAAAAGAGTGCTGAAACAATGACGGAATACAATCCCGAACTTCAGACTCCACAAGTTAAGCCTGTTGAAGAAACTCAAAATGAACCTAACTTAAAAATCAATATATTTGAACCTAAAGCAAATGCAGTTGAAGCAAAAGTTGAAGCTCCCGAAGTTGAAGAAGTTAATACAACAGCTTTGAGAACAACTGATGCTGACGTCAAAATGGTTAAACAAACTGCTGAAAATGTTCAATATCTCAATGTTCAGGCTGCTAGAGAACATTATGAAACTCAAAGGGTTGAAGGCAAAATCGCTATCCCTGATGAAAATGTTCAAAAGCCTGAAGTAAAAAACATCTTCGCATTTTCTTATCAGGGAGAAACAAGTAACTCCCAAAATATGAACAACAACCGCAGAGGTTCAAATCCGTTCTCCTTCTTCATGGCTCAGCCTAAAAAAGAGAATGAAAACGAAGACGAAACAAAACCTATCAACTTAATCGCATAAAAATATACTAATTGTTACTTATTCTTCTCTGGACAAGTTCGCTTGTCCTTTTTTATTGATTAAAATCTAATTCATAGCAATTAGTTATATTAGATATAATGCTTTCTTGTTTGAATATTATTTTTAATACATTGGCATATCTTTTTACAAAATCATGAGGATTATCATTGATAAATTTTGTTATTTTCAATGAATTCATATTAATTCGTATTTCGTGGGATGGAAGTATAAATGAGCCAACACACGGGAAAATTGTACAATCTCCTATCAGGTCTGTTATTTTATCAACGGACTCTTTAAATGAGTAAATATCACATAAATCATCGAGATTATACAATCCGACATAAAAATCAATTTGATACCATTTTTGTTGTTCCATAGTTGTTCTCCTTTTAATTGTGTACCGCAACCTATAAGAGCAACAAAAAAGAAACCCATAGTGATAGGTTTCTCTGCATCCACCTATCATTCAAGCATTAGCACCTAATTTAATAGGTTGCTGTGTAGTCAACGGGCTTGTCCCTCGTACACTCTTTATAGGTATGTCTTTATAATAACATAAAATTGGATTTATTTCAATTTCGCCTAATGCCCTAGCCAATTAAAAGCAAATTATTGCTCCACGCCTTCAAGTCGTTCGCTAAATTTTGCTGTTCGCAAAATTATCGCTCACTTATTTCGGCGCTACTTCGTGTCTCCGCTTCGCTTCGCACTACGCAAAATTTGCCTCTTGAAAATCCTTTGCGCTCAAGCAGTCGTCCTTTTGGGCTTTGCCCAGAGCGGACTTTTGCTTTCGCTTACCGGACTCGTTTCACTCCGTCCGTCCGGATTTTCGCAAAAAAAAAAGACCTTGTGAGGTCTGTGTTGATTTTGAAGTGTGTATGAAATTTTAATCTTTTCTCTCTTATTATCCTGTAGTCTTTGATGTTTCTCTCTGTCCGTCCCTGTGGTCTTGACTTATCCGTCTTTTGTTCGTGTCTTACATATATATAAAGTATTTTGTATATACAAAATTGCTCAAAAAGACATATTTTTTATATATTTCTGTAACAAAACTTAATAATACTATCTGAAAAGGTTCAAATAAAATTGCCTGAAATCAGCTTGCTATCTCGATTATAGGAGTATTGCTTTCTTCGAAATTTTGAGGTATCGAAAAACAAAAAGTGCAATCATTATTTAAAGAACTTTTCGCACTTATTTTTCCTTTATGGTTTAAAATGATTTGTTTTGAAAGATATAATCCTAAACCGTTTCCTGCTGTTTTTTCATTTGTTCCTCTTTCGTATTTTTCAAATATAGTATTAATTTTTTCTTTTGGAATATAAACGGAGTGATTTTTGACTGAAAATTCAATATTTTTTAAAGGATTATTTATGACACTGATTTCAATAATGGTATTAATCCTGCCGTAATATATTGCATTTGCAAGTAAATTGATAATAACTCGTTTTAGTTGTGTCCTGTCCCCTTTTATTATTACTTCATTATTTGGAAGAAGGTAACTGAGTTTTTGGTTTTTATCAAAAGTTAAATATGAAATTTCTCTGCAACATTCTTTAACTAAGTTTGAAAAATTAAATTTTTCAAAGTTCATTTCGGTTTTATTTGAACTGTAAGAATCAAGGATTGTGAAAATCAGGCTGTTCATATAATTGCAGGAATTTCTAATTTCAGCAATTATTTCTCTTTGTTTTTGCATCAAATTTCCGAATTTATTGTTCAACAGTAAATCCAAAGCCTTGATTTGTGCGTTTGTAGGTGTTTTTAAATCGTGTGTTATTGTTGCAACAAAAGTGTTTTTCTTTTCTTCTGTTTCTATAAATTTATCATAGTTAATCATTGAAACAACAATTGCGCGAACCTTGTTATGTTCATCAATTACAGGAGATTTGTTGATTTTAACCCATGTTTCTTTTGGAGAATTTTTTAGGGTTAATTTCTTTATTGTTTCGCTGCTTGCCTTGTTTTTAATAATGTTTAAATCTTCGTTATCCATGTCTTTTTCATTTTGGAATATTTCCGAAATCTTTTTACCTGTCAGATTTTTAAGATTCTGTCCGAAAATGTCCTCGTGACCGTTGTTTGAAATTATTATCCGTCCGTTTGTATCTTTCAGATAAAGTGCAATTGATATATTGTTGATTATTGTCTGCATCTGAGAGTATTGTCGGACAATTTTATGCGCAAGATTATTTGTTTTTGAAGATTTAATATTTTTTAAATATAAGAACATAGAATAAATCAAAATTATTTTAAAGATTAAATCAGTAAAAAAAGATGTTTTATTAAAAAATGAAAAAATAACAAAAGAGCAAAATATAAATAAAATGGCAATCTCAAATGGCGCTTTTGTAAATAAGCGACGAGTTTTCAGCATTGTGTGTAATCCTAATAACCTTTATAAACAATAAAAGAATAAATAATTTTTTTAATTTGATAAATTAGCCGAGTGTTTAATTTATCAGAAAATCAAAAAAATATTGTAATAATCATTACAGTATATAAAAAATTTAGACTTTTTCTACTTGGTAGTATATAATATCTTTATGGGTAAACTCAACAATTCCTATTTCGAGTCAATACAAGAAATTTTATCAACTATGGAGTTTCATAAAGAGACTTGTGAAATTGATGAAAAAACCTTGTCGGAAACTTGGAAAGAGTGTGTTGGTGAGAAGATTGCAGAAGTTTCTCAACTTTCAAATCTTTCTCAGGATGGAGTTTTAACGGTTATTTGCGCTAATTCTCTTGTTGCTAATGAGTTATATCTTGAACGAAATAATTTGTTACAAATCATACGAGAAAAATTTGAAAATTTGGGAATAGAAATAAAAGCCATAAAAATAGATAAGAATAAGATGGCAAGAGGTTAAATATATGGATAGAAGAAAGAAAACAGCGTTTTCATTGGCAGAATTAATGATAACTTTGCTTATTTTGAGTATTGTTCTTTCTGCAGTTATGCCTGCTGTCACCAAAAGAAATGCAGGTCATGAGGGTGTATGGAGATGGCTATATGACGGCTCTCATGCATATTTTGGTACAGGCTCAAAACAAGAAGCTCTTATTGGTATGGCAGTAAAACCAAAATTTGGTGAAGCTACAATTCCTGATTATAAGCCTCTTGATATAAACGGAAGTGATGCAGCAGATTTTACGATGACTGACTCCGGTGACAGATTGCTGATTATGAAATATACATATCAGACTAAAGAAGGTTCAAATGTTAATACTTGGCATCCTATGTCAAATTCACACATAACTTTCTTTTCCAGTTCTTTTAATAGTTCGGGCACTAACGAACAAGTACATTATGCAGGAAGACTTGCTTTGGATGAAACAAATATTGCTTTAGGTAAATTTACTATGGCAAAAGTGCTTAGTATCGATTCGTCTGATCATGAAAAAGCTAAAAGAAACAATTTGGCTATCGGTCAATATGCTCTATATGGTTTGGCAACCGGTTATGAAAATGTTGCACTTGGTAATGGTGCACTATATTCAAATGGTATCGGATATCGTAATGTTGCACTTGGTTATCAGGCATTACTTCAGAATGAATCAGGACAAGAAAACAGTGCTTTGGGCTATCAGTCATTGTTTAATACCAGTAGCGGATATGAAAATATTGCTGTCGGACATCAGGCCGGTTTTGGTATTGCAAAAGGTTACTGGAACACAGTAGTTGGAAGTTTTTCATTAAAGGCAGGTCCTGAAAGTGTTAATGCAGCTGATATGTCTGGTTATGCAAACACCGCCTTGGGTTTTGGCGCTTTGCATAAGGGGGCAAATTCACAATACAATACGACTTTAGGCTTTTTAAGTGGTAATCAAACAACCGGTATTAATAACCTTTTTGCTGGTGCTCAGAGTGGTTTTAATAATACTTCAGGTTCCGGTAATGTTATACTTGGATTTCGCTCTGGATTTTATAATAACATGGGTGATAATAATATTTTTATTGGTCATCGCTCCGGTTTTTCAAATACAAATGCCAATAACAATGTTTTCATGGGTTATCAGTCAGGTTATAGTAACACCGTAGGTCAAGACGGAGTTTTCCTTGGTTCTGAGGCCGGTTATTCAAATACAAATGCTTATAATAATGTTTTCATTGGTTATAAGACAGGTTATAGTAACACCACTGGTCAAGACGGAGTTTTCCTTGGTTCCAGTGCCGGTTATTCAAATACAACTGCTGGTCATAATGTTTTTATCGGTCATCATACAGGTTATTCAAATACTCAAGGTGCTGATAATACATTTATTGGTTATCAGGCAGGCTATAGTAATACAGCAGGCGGAAACAATGTATTTATAGGTTATAAAGCCGGATTTTCCAACACTGATTCAAGTAATCAATTTGTTTTGTCAAACGGATATGACTTACTTAAAGGTCAATTCCCTGCTAGTGACACAGATGAAAGTTCAACTTTTGAAATTTTGGCAAAAACGACAAATATTGGTAAAAATAATGCAAATCAGCCTACAATAGTAGTTAACAGTACAGATGGTACAATTGCATTTGGAGGAAAACTCACAACTGCTGGTGGTGGTACAAATCCTCTTGATATTGTTACTGATGTTGTAATGAACGGTAAAAATATCAGCGGTGTCGGAACACTTCATGCACAAACAGTTAATGCAACAAATTATATCGGTTTACCTGCGATGCCTTCTGATAAACGTCTTAAAAATGTCACAGGCGAGGCTAAAAAAGGTCTAAGTACTGTCGATGCTATGAAAATCGTTAAATTTAACTATAAGAATGATGAAACAAAAACAGAACACGTTGGTGTAATTGCACAGGAATTGCAAAAAATTCTTCCAAGTGCGGTTCTTAAAACACCGGATGGTTTCTTGGCAGTTTCTCTCAATGATGTTATGTTTACAATCGCAAAGGCAGTTCAAGAACTTCATCAGGCTGTTCTTGACTTGACAAAGGAAGTTAAGGCTCTTGTAACTAAAGTAACTTCAAATACTCAGAAAATTGAAGCACTTGAAAAAGAAAATGCAGCTTTGAAACAACAAATTTCAGACCTTGATGCAAGACTCAAAAAACTTGAAGAGGCTAAATAAAGCACTAAGAATATAATAAAAAAATCCCGAACAGAAATGTTTGGGATTTTTTATTTTTATTTTAATTTATTCAATATTATTCTCTTAGTTTGTTTCCAGAGTGATTTTGGCAGAGAAAATCAGAGTTATACTCATAACGTAAAGGAAGTATGTTATGTATAAATTTTTCTGCCCTCTTTGTTTGTGTGTTGTTTTGTTATGTTTGCCTTCGTTTGCTGAAGATACTTACTATAACGGCAGATTAATTAATCTTGCTCCTGAGCAATTCAAGGCTTTAGAAACAATTGAACAAAGGCTTTATAATAAAATTCATGACGATAAAGTTACTTTAGACCGAATTGAGCAGGTTGAAATGGATTTATATGGAGATATTCAAAGCGGGAGTCCGATTGAAAGGCTAAATAAGCTTAAGGTTAAAAGTATGCATCAAGCTTTGAGAGGAACATCAATTCCTCCTTCAATGATGAAAAATTATCAAAACAAATATATACAAAATGAAGAATATCAATACCATGATGATGTTGGTTTAATAGATGGTTTTATTCGTTTATGCTTTCCTGATTTATACTTTCAGCTCTCACAATACAGAATGCTTAAAGAATCAAATGGGATAAATGATTTATATTTACCATAAATGTATGCTTGGTTGACACGGACATGCGTTCAATATAAAATTAATAGGTAATTTAGGCTAAATAATTTATATTTATTTTGTCTTTACGGAGACTAAGAATGTTTAAGAAAATATTAATTGCAAACAGGGGAGAAGTGGCAGTCAGAATTACTCGTGCATGCCGTGAAATGGCAATTCCTACGGTTGCTGTTTATTCTGAAGCTGATGCTGATTCCTTTCATGCTTTCCTTTCTACGGAATCTTATTGTATAGGTCCTAAAGAAAGTTCAAAAAGCTATTTGGATATACAATCAATTATTTCAACCGCACTTTTATCGGGTGCTGATGCAATACACCCAGGATACGGTTTTTTGGCTGAAAGAGCCGATTTTGCAGATATTTGTGCTGCTCACAATATTTGTTTTATCGGACCGAGCGGTGATGTAATCAGAAAAATGGGAGATAAATCACAGGCAAGAGAAACAATGATTGCTAACGGTATTCCTGTTACTCCCGGTACGGGTATCATTGAAAATATTGAAGAAGCCAAAATTTTCTGTGCTTCCGCAGGATATCCGGTTATTGTTAAAGCTTCTGCTGGCGGTGGCGGAAAAGGGATGAGAATTGTCAACTCCGAAGATGAGCTTGAAGAAAACATCACTCTTTGCAGAGCCGAAGCAGAAAGTTTCTTTGGAAATCCTGATGTTTATATTGAAAAATATCTTGTAAATCCACGCCATATAGAAGTTCAGATTTTGGCAGACAAATTCGGAAATGTTATTCATTTGGGCGAGCGTGACTGTTCAATTCAAAGACGTCATCAAAAACTCGTTGAAGAAACACCTTCCCCCGGCGTAACACCCGAAGTCAGAGAAAAATTGGTTAAAACTGCGGTTAGTGTTGCTAAAGTCGTTGGATATGAGGGTGTCGGAACAATTGAGTTCCTGCTTGATAAAGATAATAATTTCTATTTTATGGAAATGAATACAAGACTTCAGGTTGAACACGGCATCTCTGAGATGATTTCAAATGTGGATATAGTTCAGGAGCAGATAAGAATTGCTGCAGGTGAGCCATTATCCGTTAAACAGGAAGATATTCATCTCAACGGTCATTCAATCGAATGCAGAATTAATGCCGAAGACCCTGACAATAACTTTATGCCTTGTGCAGGTACGATAAAAGGCTATATTGCTCCGGGAGGACTTGGAATCAGAATCGATTCACACGTTTATGCAGATTATCAAATCCCTCCGTATTATGATTCTTTAATCAGTAAAGTTATATGCTGGGCACCTACGAGACAGCAGGCAATAAGAAGAATGTACAGAGCTTTGAAAGAATATGCAATAAGTGGTGTTAAAACGACTTTGCCGTTCTATCAAAGATTAATTGAAGATCCTGTTTTTATCAGCGGTAAGTTTGATACAGGGTTTATCGAAGATTTTAATAAACGAACAGAACAAAAAGTTTAGAAAGAGGTTATTATGGGTATAATGACAGGTAAAAAAGGCATCATTTTCGGTGTCAGCAACACAAAAGGTATTGCATACGGTGTTGCTCAGGCAATGTTTAATGAAGGTGCCGAAATAGCTTTTACATATGCAAATGAGGCTATGGAAAAAAGAGTTCGTCCTATTGCAGAATCAATGAATTCAAAATTGATTATGGAATGTGATATCACTAATGAAGATAAAATTGCAGAAGTTTTCAAAGAATATGAAAGAATCTATGGCAAATTAGATTTTGTTGTTCACGCAATTGCTTTTGCAAACAGAGAAGATTTGTCAGGTGAATTCATAAATACATCAAAAGAAGGTTGGGATTTGGCTATGGGTGTTAGTGCATATTCTCTTGTTGCACTCGCAAGAGCTGCAAGACCATATATGAAAGATGGCGGATCAATCTTTGCTTTGACTTATTTGGGTTCAGAAAAGGTTGTTGCTAATTATAATATTATGGCAATTGCAAAATCAGCACTTGAATCTTCAATGAGATATTTGGCAGATAATCTTGGTAAAGATAATATCAGAGTTAACTGTATTTCTGCAGGCCCTGTTAAAACTTTGGCATCAAGCGCTGTCGGGGGTATCAACAAAATGCTTCATACGGCTGTTTTAAAAGCACCATTAAAGAGAAATGTTACAATTGAAGATATTGGCAAGACAGGAGTTTATCTTGCTTCTGACCTTTCAACGGGTGTAACAGGTGAAGTTATCCACGTTGACTGCGGATGCCACTGTGTCTATGCTTCTCTTGATGAAATGGAAGCTATGATTAACGGTTCAACTCCAAAAGAAGAATAATTAAATATATTAATATAAAAAAGCTCCTGAGAAATCAGGAGCTTTTTTATTATTATTCCGGTCTTTTAATTCTTAATGGAATATCTTTAGGATAAACTTCCTGTGTTACATCATCAATTGCTTTGACAATAAAGAAATCAATGCTCTGATTTGGTTTAATATTTAAATCTTCAAACGGAATGCTGATTTCAAAAATATCTTCTAAGCCATATTTGATATTATTTCTTATATCAAGTTCCCAAGTACCGTCAGCTGATGCTGTTGCAAAATGATATGGGTATATAGGGTGTTTTGCAAGCCAGAATTTGATTTCGTGTGTATATGCATCGAACAAAACAGGATAATCGTCTTCTGCCTTTTTAATTACACGAACACGAGAGTTTGGGCGTTTAAGATCATCTAAAGATTTAATATATATATATATAGCAAAATCTTTTTTGAAAACACCTTGTTCTCTTGCATATTGGTTTATATCAAATCTCAAATAAAGATTTTCATTGTCACAGCCGAAACAAATACGATTAAATAATTTATATTCCTGCAATACAGGACCTGCCGGAATATCTATACAACCTGCATACTGCCATTCATCGTTGAACATATCAATTCCGTTGACGCAGGGTGTGATAGTTCTTTTTGGTACTCTTGAAGGTTTACCGACAATAGAAATTAAAGGCATCTGTAAATAATCGGGAATATCTTTTTTAAGTGCTATGTAAATATTTTTTAGATGCTCTCTGAACATAAAGTCAAAAACATGATCCTGCCCTGAATTATTGGGCTCTCCATACCACCAAAACCAGTCGCTTCCTTGTACAATATAGATTTCTCTCATTGCAAAATCTATTGTATTTTTGGAATAATTTTTGTTATTGCTGCATTCCAATATAAGGTCTTTTGCATTTTGAATATATTTCCAAGCAATATTTTTGGTAGGTTCTGCTATCCAAAACTTAAAATTGTTGTTTGCAGATGAACCTGTTGAAATTTTATCAATACATTTTGAAATTAAATTATTTTTTTCTATATAATCACCAACGATAACCGTTTCTAAAGTATTATCTTCTGAAATTAATTTATATAGGTGATTTAAGAAAAGACTTCCATTTTCTTCATAATTTTCCCAACTATTTTCACCATCAAGTGCTATTGTCAGCAGATGAGTTTTGTCGGGTGAATTTCTTAGTTTGTCTTGTGCTATTTTTATTCTTTCAAATAAATCGTTTGCACTGTCAATACTATCATGTTGAGGGTATTCAAAACTTATTAGGTTTGCTAAAATACTGTCTCTAAAAATCAATTTAATTTCATTTTTATTTTTTGTTGTATAGGAATATACTGAGGCTAAGTCGTAAGGTTCTTCCAGTCTTCCGTCATAGTCTCTGACAAATTCCTTTTTCATAGAATCTGATAGAGTTGAATCTTCACCAATTGTCCATTTAAAACCTGTGGTTGCCATCATTTCGACGGTTCTTCTGCTTAAACACAGCTCTGATGGCCAACAGCCTGTTGGCTTTTCGTCAAAGACCTCCTCAAAACGTTCTATGGCTTTTTCAAGCTGAACTTTTGCATCGTCTGCCATATTTATTTTGCAATCCGGCATGGCATATTTTGACGAGGTTGATTTAATATCATTGGAATTGATTAAAATAGGTAAAATAGGGTGATAATATGGTGATACGGAAATACCTATCTTCTTGTCTTTCAAATATTTTTTCCAAGTTGGAAGAACTTTGGATATAATTTGACGTTGAATTTCAATAATTAATTCTCTGTCTTTAAGGGAAAAATTTTTCCCCTTTTTCTCTAATTCTCTGAGAACTGGAAAGACGGTTTTCCAATGTTCATCAAACCAAACAAAGTTAAACCAAAATAAAATATCTCCATATTCCTTGTCTGAAAAATCATCAAGGTGTGTTTCGGATTTAGAATATCTTTTATTATAAAGCTCCGTATAACCTTTGTATTTTGAAATCATTTTATTATAATTAATGTCAAAAAAAGTGTTAAGAATAAACATTTTGTCATTATCGGTAAGGTCTTTTACCGGAGTGATTGCTAATTTGGAATATAAATCGTAACAGTTCTTTTGTGAGTAATCCTCAAGAGTGTCAATCAGGGTAGGGGAGATATTAAAATTAAGCTTGATATCAGGGTGTTTCTCCAGAATCTGAACCATATTTTGGTAATCTTTTACCGCATGAAGTCTTGCCCAAGGCATAAGCCTGATACCATTTGGCTGGGTTTGATAGACCGGTTGATGCATATGCCATATGAATGCAATTGAAAGTTTTTTCTGCATGAGTGTTAATTTCCATAAAATATTAAAATAGATAATAACATATTTTAGGACAAGTTTTCAAGCAAGATATAATGTTTGAATTTATCTTGAATTTTCTGTGCATAACTTGTGAATAGCTTTTGCACGTCTGCATAAAGTTTTTGCAGGTTTTAAAAATTCTTCGGCAAAACCTGCACAATAAGCGCAGAATTTACAATATTCTTTGTTATAACAATCTTTG
>JAEEGL012018287.1_pt1 | contig 56120 bp, 41 predicted proteins | sample 9134231 | NCBI WGS metagenome assembly JAEEGL01 (sample SAMN16246548, study PRJNA631951) | gut metagenome | biome: gut microbiome; feature: rumen; material: fiber-attached | host: Bos | place: Iran: Karaj | collected 2018-10
CGCAGAAGATTGATATGCCCGACATGCAAAAGGTCATATGTTCCGTAAGTAATAACTGTTTTCATATATGTGATCAGTCTCCCAGATATTTGATCAGTACCTTGGCAAGATATTCATTGTCGATGGGCTTTGCTATGTGATCGTTCATGCCCGCTTCCATAGCCTCTCTGATATCCGAAGCAAAAGCGTTTGCGGTCATCGCTATGATCGGCACCTCCGAACTGTCGGCGCGTCCCGATGCTCTGATGGCCGTGGTTGCCTTATAGCCGTCCATAACGGGCATGATGATATCCATAAAGATAATGTCATAGTGGCCGGTAGGCGATGTTGTAAACATATTTACGGCATCTGCTCCGTCCACAGCTCTCTCGATCGTAAGACCCGCCATCTCAAGCAACTCTCTTCCGATCTCTGCGTTCAGATCGTTGTCCTCGACAAGAAGTGCTCTCTTTCCGGAGAAATCAAGGAGATCCAGACGGAAAGCTTCCTCATTGTCATGATATTCATCCTCGTTGTTCTCCTGAAGCTCGAGGCGGATCTTTACGCAGAATTCGCTTCCGTGACCCTTTTCGCTCTTGAAGGAGATATCTCCGTTCATCGCTTCGATGTACTTCTTTGCGATCGTAAGTCCGAGACCCGAGCCTTCGGATTTGGAGATATAATCGTCGTCTTCCCTTGAGAATGCCTCGAAGAGATGTTTCTGGAATTCCCTGCTCATTCCTATGCCGCTGTCCTTGACCTTGAAGACATACAGCGACTCGGTATCCGATACGGGTTCTTCGGATATATCTATGCTGATAAGGCCCTTATCAAAGGTATACTTGATGGCATTGCTTACGATGTTAGTCAGGATCTCTTCAACCCTCGTCCTGTCGCCCGCAACATATTTATGCGTAACGCCCGTCATATTCAGGACAAGCATCTGATCCTTTGCATCCGAAAGAGGTGTCATTATCTTGAGCACATTGTCGATCATACCGGAGATCGAGAAGAAATCGCGTACGAGCTCGATCTTTCCGGACTCGATCTTGGTCACATCCATTACTTCATTTATAAGTGCAAGCAGATGTCTTCCCGCTTCGCTGATCGTATCTATGCAATACTTCACCTTTTCGGGCTCTTCGATATGCTTCATCGCTATTGTCGTCATACCCATAATGGCATTAAGGGGTGTACGGATGTCGTGACTCATCTTGGCTATGAAATCGGTCTTCTGCGCATTTGCACGGTTTGCTTCCACATAAGCCGCCTTCATCTCTTCCCTTGTCTCGATCTCATCTTGCTTCTCAACATCGATGTTCTCGCCGGCAACAAGGAGTGATATTGCCTCGCCCTTTTCGTTTCTTTCCGCTGCCATTACGACTATCTTAATCCATCCCAGAAGGGTGGTCTGGCACTCAATTGTAAAGGAATCCGTATGGGAGAGCTCTTTTACGGTCCTTTCGGGATCGCAGAGGAGCTTCACCTCCTCTTTGTACTGGTCAAAGACCACGGGAAGGACCTTCTCAACCAGAGCTTCCAGCGAGGCGCCGCTGGCCGGGAGTATCTCCCTTATATAATCTTCGGCATATACTTCCTCATAGGAGTGAGTTTCAAGGTCTACACAATAAACACAAAAATAGGCGTTGCTTAATGTCCGGATTACTTTTTTGTTGTCCATAGATCCTCCTTAAACACATCATACGGTTATTTTATTACCCTTGAGTCCGCGTTTTCTTGTCTTGATCTTTTTGATCGGTATTTCCTTGCCCTTAAACTCGATGCTTTCGTCGTTCGGCGTTACCACCTTTACTAAAGCAACCTTGTCTTTTTTCTCCAGCTGTATGCCCTTGACGCCGCGGCTGGTCTTCTTGAATTCCGCGACTTCCTCAAGTGCATATGCGAGAGTCAGGCCGTCCGCAGTCATCATAATGACTTTGCGGTTTTCGGACAGGATGTCGGTCGCCGAAAGCTTGATGATGCTTACCACCTTGTCACCGTCATCCAGTTTTGTTGCCATAACCTGAAGTCTTGCGGTATCGAACTCAATACCCGAGACTATCTTAACATATCCGCTCTCCGTAGCAAAGAGCAAAGAACACTCGAATAATTCTTCGCAACCCGTATAGAGAACGATCTCTTCCTTGCCCAGCTTTATCATCTGGTGGATGAGAGTACCCTTGTCCTTGATCTTTCCTCTGGGTATGAGTGAGGCCTTGACCTGATACATATTTCCTTCGGCGGTAAAGACACAGAGTTTGTCGTTACTCTTCATTTTAATACAATATACGAATTCCTTCAACTGTTCTGTTGCAGCCTTAGAAAAAGTTAATGAATCCACCGACTTTGTATAGCCGAATTTATCGATCAGGATGTATATGTCCTCGATCTTTTCCTCGACCACATAGTTTGCCTGCTCGGCCAGAGTGATCTCGGTCTTTCTGGGCATTCCGAACTTTTTCCTGAATTCAAGGAGCTGCTTCTTAATGACTTTATGAAGTTCCTTCTTGGAACTCAGGATCTTTTCAAATTCCGCTATGTTGGATGTCAATGTCTCCTGCTCGTCAATGAGTTTCTTTATCTCAAGACCGATGAGTCTTGAAAGCTGCATTGAGAGTATGGCTTCCGCCTGTCTTTCCGTAAAGTCGAGTTTTTTCGCATCTGCCTCGGACTGTTTGCTCTTGAAGCGGATATCCTTTGTCTCTCCCTTTGTAAGACATTCCTTCGCCTGCTTTACGGAAGTACTTCCTCTTAATATTTCTATAATAAGGTCGATCACATCCGTTGCTCTTAAGAGACCGGATACGACCTCGCTCCTCTCCCTCGCTTTTTCAAGCCTGTTTGTGTATTCCCTCGTATAAAGCTCATCCTGGAATAAGAGGAATTCGCCGATAAGGCTCTTAAGGTTGAATACGATGGGCTGCTGTTCCTTTACGGCAAGAAGGTTCACCGTATAAGTGGCTTCAAGATCGGATTTCTTGAAAAGGCCGTTCAGGAGGTTGTCCACATCTCGATCCTTCTTGACCTCGATCACGATACGCACTTCTCCCGAGCTTTCGTCCCTTACATCGTATATCTCCTCAAAGGTCTTGTTTTTCATAAGCTCGGCAAGGTTTTCGACCAGCTTCGTCTTGTTTCCCGAACTCGTGTAGGGGATCTCGGTGACGATGATGTTCTTTCTTCCGTTCTCACCGTTTTCGATCTCGGTCTTCGCCCTGACCCTGATCTTTCCTTCGCCGGTCTCGTATATGCCGGGAAGCGCATCCGCATTTACGATCACGCCGCCCGTCGGAAAATCCGGTCCGGGAATATAGGTCATAAGTTCGCTTATCGTAATGTCCGGGTTGTCGAGATATGCTATGCAGCCGTCTATGACTTCTCCGGGATTGTGGGGAGGTATGTTCGTTGCCATACCTACGGCGATACCCGTCGTTCCGTTTATCAGCAGGTTCGGGAGCAGCGCCGGCAGGACCGTGGGCTCCTTCTCGGAGTTATCGAAGTTCGGCTTGTAATCAACAAGGTTGTTGTCAAGGTTTTCCAGCATGGTCATAGCGCCTTCGGAGAGCCTTGCCTCCGTATATCGCATTGCCGCCGCGGGATCGCCGTCGAGAGATCCGAAATTGCCGTGTCCGTCGATCAGCGGGATCGAAAGGGAGAAATCCTCCGCCATATGGACAAGAGCCTCATATATGGAGGAATCGCCATGAGGATGATATTTACCCATTGTATCGCCGACGATACGGGCGCTCTTTCTGTGCGGCTTCTTCGGCTCAAGACCGAGTTCTGTCATCGCATAGAGTATCCTTCTCTGAACCGGCTTGAGGCCGTCCCTTACGTCCGGCAGCGCTCTGTCTATGATAACGTTCACCGCATAGTCGCGGTAGGAGTTCTTCATCTCCTCGGAAAAATCCAGTTGTATAAGTTCGGCTGTCTTTGTCTCAGCCTTCTTTTTTTCAGCCATGAGTTGCGCTCACTTTCAAATTTTATTAACTTACGCGCATCAGGTGTCGAGATTTGCGTACTTTGCCTCAGTCATAATGAAATCACGTCTCGGAGGCACGTTTGAGCCCATAAGGAGGTTGGTCACCTGGTCCGCTTCAACGGTATCGGATATCGATACCTGGGCCAGAACTCTCTGCTCCGGATCGAGGGTGGTCTCCCAAAGCTGGGAAGCATCCATCTCACCGAGACCTTTGTATCTCTGCAGAGCGATGATCTTGTGTCCTTCCTTGCGGAACTTTTCAAGCTCGAAATCGTTGAAAAGGTACTTCGATTCCTTTCCCTTTTTCTTCGGAGTCTCGTAATCGACCTTGTAAAGAGGCGGCATGCCTCTGTAGACCTTGCCCTCCATAATGAGTTCGGGCATAAACCTGTAGAAGAAGGTCAGCATGAGCGTGGATATATGCGCTCCGTCGACATCGGCATCGGTAAGGATGATGATCTTGTCATATCTGAGTTTCTTTATGTCGAAGTCATCGCCTATGCCGCAGCCGAAGGCCGCGATCATCGTCTTGATCTCGTTGTTTGCGAGTATCTTTTCCAGGGTGGCCTTTTCAACGTTCAGGATCTTTCCCCTTAAAGGAAGCACGGCCTGAGTCTTTCTGTTTCTTGCCGTCTTTACGGTGCCGCCCGCGGAATCACCCTCTACGATGTAGATCTCACACTCCTCCGCCTTTTTCGAAGAGCAGCTTGCGAGCTTGCTTCTCGTATCCACATCGTTAAGCTGTTTGAGCACGGCGTTCCTCGCCTTGTCTCCTGCTTTTCTCGCATTATATGATTTCATTGAGTTTTCAAGTATGACCTTGAGTTCCTCAACGTTCTTGTCAAAGTATCTCGTGACTTCGGCGGTCACAACGTCGTCAACCGCCTGCTTTGCATCCGTGTTCCCGAGCTTGGTCTTTGTCTGTCCTTCGAACTGGGGATCGGGGTGCTTTATCGAAATGATGGCCACGATACCGTTACGGATATCCTTGCCGTCGAAATTTTCGTCTTTTTCCTTTAATATGCCGAGTTCTCTGGCATACTTGTTCATAACTCCGGTCAGAGCGGACTTGAAGCCCGTAACAAGAGTTCCTCCGTCCACAACATTGATCCTGTTGCAGTAGGAATTGATCTGTTCCGAATAGCTGTTTGTATATGTGAAAGCCACTTCCACATCGATCTTTCCGCTTGTTCCCTCAATGTAAACGGGTTCCGGGATAAGGGTCTTGTAGGTCTCGCTGTCCTTATCCGCGGGCTTTGTAAGGAAGTTGACGTAGCTCTTTATACCCTCCTGTTCGCAGAAGGTAGCCTCTGTCTTGTTCTTCTCGTCCTTGAAATTGATGATGAGTCCCTTGTTAAGGAAGGCCGACTCCTTTAAATGCTTTGAGATCACATCGGGCTTAAACTCAACGCTTTCAAATATCGTATCATCGGGATAGAAGGTGACCTTCGTTCCGGTATCCGTCTTTGCGCACTTCCCGACTGCGGGAAGAAGTCCCTTTTCAAGCGCAACCACGGGATGTCCGCCGTCCCTGTATTCATCCCTGAAGATCTTACCGTCCCTGCGCACCTCAACTATCATATGGCTTGACAGAGCGTTCACGACCGAAGCGCCCACGCCGTGAAGACCGCCGGATACCTTATATACGGTGTTGTTAAACTTACCGCCCGCATGAAGGATCGTATATACCACGCGGACTGTGGGTATGCCCTTTGTGGGATGTATATCCACCGGAACGCCTCTTCCGAAGTCGGCTATCGAGATGCCTCCGTCCTTTCTTAAGGTTACGTCTATCCGATTGCAGTAGCCTGCCAGATGTTCGTCTATTCCGTTGTCAAGGATTTCCCAGATGAGATGATGCAGGCCTCTTACTCCCGTGCTTCCTATATACATACCGGGGCGTTTTCTTACGGCCTCAAGGCCTTCGAGCACCACTATCTGACTTCCGTCGTAATTATTCATTCAAGATCACCAAACCTGTTTTTTATTTCATAAGAGTTACCATAATCAGTAACTTATAATAGCAAAACAAGGCCGGAGGGCTCTGCCCGGTCCGGCAGGGCCCTCTGCCCTTATATCATTTATTTCTCGTATTTGAAGATATAATCAAGTATCTTCATTGTCTGCTCTGCATTGCTCTTTCTTGTCTGACCGCCGAGCGTTATGACGATGACCTCGTTACCGCTCTTGTCGGTGCCGCAGGCTGCCAGGCAATAGCCGGCCTCATCGGTGAAGCCTGTCTTGATGCCGATGCAGGTGAACTCATCGCTCTTGTATGCGGAATCCGTAAGAAGAAGGTTGCTGTTCTTTAATGTTACCGCAGGGATGGAACCGCGCTTCTGTACGGTGTAGGAAGTAGTGCTTACGATCTTTCTGAGAAGACCGTCTTCCATAAGGGCCTTTGCGATGAGAGCAAGGTCATAAGCCGTCGATACGTTTCCGCTGAACTGTGCTCCGCATGTTCCGTCCGCGCCTACCGCGTTGTTGAAGTCCGTACCGGTAAGTCCGAGAGCGATCGCTTTCTCATACATCATCTCTTCGGCGAAGAAACCGAGGTTTTCTTCAAGCTTGTAAGCAAGCGCCTCGCCGGCATCCGCGCAGCTTGATATGAGCAGCTGGTAAAGTCTCTCTTCAACCGTGTAATCGGCTGCCATCCAGTCCTCGGCGCTTATCTTCGAGCCCTTTTCCTCTTCGGCATAGCTTGCGAAGGTTGCCATCTCGTTATCAAGACCCTTGATCAGCTTGTTGTTGTAATATACATCGTTCCAGCGCAGCGTATCAAGGCTTGCGCTGCAGTTGTCGGTGATCAAATACTGTTCAACCGCTATTACCGCAGTCATCATCTTTGTAAGTGAAGCGGGGCTTACCTGCTTTCTTTCATTGTATTTATGGAGAACCGCACCCGTCTTTGCATCGATCGCTATATAAGCGGTTCCGTTGAAAGCAACGTAATCATCGAAGGAAACCGTCGGCGTTACAGCCTTTGTGGGTACCGGTGTGGGTGTAGGCGTCTTTGTTGCCGGAGCCTTTGTGGGTGTGGGCGTTGCTGTCGCGGGCTTCCTTGTGGGTGTGGGTGTTGCGTTGCTGTCCTTTATTCTCGAATAGGTCTGGCTTATGTAACCCGTTCCGCCGTTGTACTTGACCTGCCACCATCCGTTGACCGCGTCTTCGCCGGTTATTATGAACTCGGTGCCGTCCTTCTCTCTTCCGATGATAGGATAATTTGTTCCGGGTCCCTGTCTTACGATAAGAGCATCATCCACCTGAGCTACCGCAACTCCGGTACGGGGCGTGATGGTAACGCCTTCAAACTGTGCCGGTGTCGGCGTCGGTGTATTGGAAGGCTGTCTGGTGGGAGTAGGTGTGGGCGTATCCGTCGGTAAAGGCGTCGGTGTCGGTGTGTCTGTCGATATCGGCACCGGTGATGCGACCACGATGGTTGTGGGTGTGGGAGTAGGCGTTGTAACAACAGTCTTGCCGCATCCGCCGCTAAGGGCTGATAATGTGACAACTACTGCGGCACAGGCGATACCTATCCAGGTCTTCTTTTCTCTGATCAATTTACCGGCCAGCTTCCTGTTTACCTTCATGATGGTGATTATCATCGCAATCGGGAAAATTAGTGCAATGAACATTCCTTTCTTAAGATTATTGTCGAAGATATCCGCGCCTATCCCGATAAGGGCGGGTCCCACTCCGTATCCGAGATCTCCCGCGAACATAAGGAGGGCAAATGCCGCTGCCTCCTCTGCGGAGAGCTTGGATGACGTCAGTGAAAATGTCCCGGGTCTCAGCATGCCTGTTGCCACGCCTGCCAGGACACAACCTATAACTGATAAGATACAATTACCCGAAAGGATCGCCATGAGAAAGGCCGTTACAGCAAGTGCGCAGCCGTAGATCATAAATCTCTGGAGCTTGATCCTGTCGGAGAATTTCAAATAAAGGAATCTGACGGCTCCGAGAAAGACCGCATAGAGCAGGGGGCCGATAAGGTAAAAGGCCGGTCCCGGGATCTCAAGGGAGCCTTCGGTGAACGCCGCTATCCACTGTGTCATGCTCTGTTCAGCAGCACCGGAACAAAACATCAATATGAACAATACCCAAAATGCCGCATTTCCGAAGAGGCTTCTGTAATGCTCCGCGCTTTCGTCCGCTTCCACCACATCGATCTGTGTGAAGACCGCGAACAGCGCCGCAATAACCGGCAGGATCGAGAATGCCGCCGCAATTAGCCTCCATTCATCGAGTCCGAAGGTAAGAGCCGCGATAAATCCGAAGATCACCGCTGCAGCCTGACCTGCTGCGTAAAAGAAATGCATATATCCGGATCTTGTATTGTCATTGTCGGTAAACCATTTTATGCACCTTCCGGCGGGAACGAACATAATGCCCGATCCGATTCCGGCAACCGCTGCCGCTGTGAACAGCCCGGCCGTGCCTCCGAGAAGGTTCGGCAGAATTCCGAAAGCAAAGGATCCGACCGCCGTGAGCAGTAGTCCCGCGACAACAGCGACCTTATAGCCGATCTTCGCCGCCAGTTTTCCGGAGAAGAGATTTCCGATGCCCCTGAGTCCGAAATACAGAAGTATCAAAAGTCCCAAAGTTAAAGTATTAAATTCGAACTCCTTCTCAAAAATCAGAAAAAGAAGGGGTACAAAGCCGTTGATGATACCCAGGATGAGGTATGCCGCGTTGCCCGCAGCGATCGCCCTTCCCGCTCCCGCTTTCTCGTTATTCATCTCTCTTTTTTGCTCCATTCGTCTTTTTATAGTATTTCACAAGACCGTCCGCAATACCCTGTGCCAAAAGATCTTGGTATTCTTCGTTTTTAAGCTGCTCCAGTTCCCCGGGATTGGTCATATAGCCGCATTCCGCAAGGACAGAAGCTTTTGCCGTGAGTGTCACTTCAAAATCGTTTTTCTTTGCGCCGCGGTTTCTGGCACCCGTACTGTCGCATATGCCGTTCACGATGCACTCCGCAAGGAAGGGCGCATTTTCATTTCCACCGCTGTAGTAGTAAACCTCGCAGCCGCTTACGCCCTGATCTCCGAAGGAGTTAAGGTGTATGCTGACAAAGGCCGTCGCCTCGGATGACATATACATATCCGCTCTGTCCTTAAGCGACACGTAAACATCTTCTTCTCTTGTAGTAAGAACCGTGAAGCCCAGCGCTTCAAGCTTTTCCTTAACCTTTGTGCTTATCTTCAGGTTAAGCTCGCTTTCGATGTCGGAAACGAGATCCGTATCCTTCACAACATTGCCGGGGTCAAAGCCTCCGTGACCCGCATCTATCATGACCACGGGTCCGGGAGTCGGGGTTATCGTGATCCCGGGAGTCGGGGTCGGCGTCCTTCTCGCGAACATTGTCGGTTCGGGAGTCGGCGTCATTTGGGAGATATTGTAGGCTTTTATGCCCGAATTGATCAGGCCGGTCATCATTGCTCCCGTAAGGATGATGAAAAACAGGATCAATAATTTCAGTATTCTCCTTCTTTTCATGACCTTACGGTTATGTTCCCGCCGCAAGGCTCTGCTGTCTGTCTCCGTCATATAACCCCGTATGAATTTATTCTCCGGCCTTTTCCTCTTCGGGAGTAAAGCCCTCGAATATAAAGATCTTATACTTGTTCCTGATCTCCTTCAGTTTTTCCGGAGATTTTACCGTCCACGCAACGGGAAGTGCCCCGAACAGGCGTGAAAGCCGGAAGCCGGCATTGCGGTACCAGTCACAGGAATATGCCACAAAATCGGGTCTTGTAAACATGTTGGTGATAAGGTGATGAACCGCAAATTCACCAAGACTTTCCTTTTTCCCCGTATCACCGCCGAAATTGCTTGAAAGCTGGCCGCGTAACAGTTCCGGTCTGTGCTTCTTAAACCACAAAACCGCCATCGGATGGAAGGACTCGACGCAATAGAGGCCCTTATACTTTAAGAGCATCTCATTTGCAAGCTCGCATATCCTTGTATTCCCGTCCTCGGTCTTGATCTCAACGATCATGGGAACCTTTCCGTCTATGACCTTCAGCACTTCCCCGAACAGCGGTATCTTCTCCTTTGAAGAACAGATATTGAACCTGCACAGTTCCTCATAGGTCAGGGAATTCACCCTTGCATCGAGACCGCACACTCTTTTAAGATTGCCGTCGTGAAAAACAACGACCTTTTCGTCTTTTGTAAGCTGAACGTCGAGTTCAACTCCGTAACCCCTTTCCACGGCCTTCTTAAAAGCGGCAAGACTGTTTTCCGGCGCATCCCCCGCATTATCGTGAAAACCGCGGTGGGCGTACCAGTGTCCCAGAAAGGGTGTCGCATCAGCCCGGTTGAACAGCCTCGGCAGCACCGATACGATGTATGCGAGGACTGTTCCGAGCAGAATTATTATCACTACATAAATAATAGTCGGCATTTTTCTCCTCCGGTACAGCAGTTCCGTGAAAAAACTTTAATATGCCCGAATGCCGCGGGTTATTTTGAAAGGGCTTTGATCCTCTCTTCAACCTTGTCCATCATGCTTCTGTAGTTCTCAAGCTTACCCTTTTCCTCATTGATCTTGCTCTCGGGAGCCTTTGAAATGAAGTTCGTGTTGGCGAGCATTCCTTCGCAGCGCTTGATCTCACCCGTGAGACGCGCCTTTTCCTTTGCAAGTCTTTCGAGTTCCTTGTCTATGTCGACCAGCTCGGCAAAAGGAATATATACGACCGCTCTCGGAAGAACAGCGGAAACCGCATCCTCCGAAATACCGGTCTTGTCGCTCTGTACAACCACCTCGGAAGCATATCCGAGAACCGCGAAGAAGTTCCTGTTCTCTTCGAAGATGTCTCTTACGTCCTTATCCGCAGAAACAACGAAGACTTCAGCCTTACGGCTCGGAGCGACGTTCATCGAAGTTCTTACGTCTCTGATGCTCTTTACGGCCTCCTTGATCATTTCGATCGCGGTTACCTTCTTTTCGAACGCAAACTTCTCATCATATACCGGCCAGTCGGAGATCATAATGGACTCGTTCTCCGCCGCAATGCCTTCAGCCTCTTTCAGTGTGCAGAAGATCTCTTCCGTAACGAAGGGCATATAAGGATGCAGGAGCTTGAGCGCATCCGTGAGGACATGTCTCAATGTCCACATAGCGGCGGTCTTCGAAGCGGCATCCTCGCCGTAGAGACGGGGCTTGACCATTTCGATGTACCAGTCGCAGAAATCGTCCCAGATGAAATCATTTATCTTCTGAGCGGCAACGCCGAGTTCGAATGCATCGAGGTTCTGTGTAACTTCCTTTATGCAGGTATTGAGCTTTGAAAGGATCCAGCAGTCGGCATCCTCAAGCGTCGATATGTCAATGTTCCGGGTCTTGCAGTCAAGGCCCGCTTCTTCCATCTGCTTCATATTCATCATAATGAAACGGGAAGCGTTCCAAACCTTGTTGGCAAAGTTTCTGCTTGCTTCGACCCTCTCCCAGTAGAAACGCATATCGTTTCCGGGAGCATTTCCGGTGATGAGCATAAATCTGAGGGCATCTGCGCCGTACTTGTCGATGACATCGAGAGGATCGATGCCGTTGCCCTTGGACTTGCTCATCTTCTCACCATTGGAGTCTCTTACGAGACCGTGGAAAAGAACCGTATGGAAAGGCTTTACGCCCATATTCTCGTAGCCGGAGAATATCATTCTGATTACCCAGAAGAAGATGATGTCATATCCGGTAACAAGAACATCCGTCGGATAGAAGTACTTTAAGTCTTCCGTATTGTCGGGCCATCCGAGTGTCGAGAACGGCCAGAGAGCGGATGAGAACCAGGTATCAAGGGTATCGGGATCCTGGGTCAGGTTTTCGCTGCCGCACTTCGGGCACTTATGAGGCGCGTTGCAGGTCTTTTCAACGATGACCTCGCCGCAGTCCGCGCAGTAGTATGCGGGGATCCTGTGGCCCCACCAGAGCTGACGGGATATGCACCAGTCCTTGATATTGTCGGTCCAGTTGTAATATGTCTTTTCGAGTCTTTCGGGGATGAGTCTGATCTCACCGTTCTTTATAGCATCAACGGCGGGCTTGATGAGCTCGTCCATCTTTACGAACCATTGCTTCTTGATAAGGGGCTCGACCGTGGTCTTGCAGCGGTCGTGAGTGCCTACGTTGTGAGAGTAATCCTCGATGCGTACAAGAAGTCCCATTTCGTCAAGTTCCTTAACGATCAGATTTCTTGCCTCATATCTGTCCATACCCTTGAACTTGCCGCCGTTTTCATTGATGGTGGCGTCATCGTTCATAATGTTGATCTCGGGAAGGTTGTGTCTCTTTCCCACCTCGAAATCGTTGGGGTCGTGAGCGGGCGTGATCTTTACGACGCCGGTTCCGAAATCTGTCTCAACATAGGGATCCGCGATGATCGGAATCTTCCTGTCAACGAAAGGAAGCCATACGGATTTTCCTACGACATCCTTGTAACGGTCATCCTGGGGATTTACCGCAACAGCCGTATCACCGAGCATGGTCTCGGGTCTTGTCGTTGCGAATTCGAGGAAACGTGTCTTGCTGATCGATCCGTCATCCTCGATAAGAGGGTATTTGATATGCCAGAAATGTCCGGCCTGCTCTTCGTACTGAACCTCGGCATCCGAAATGGAGGTCTTGCAGACAGGGCACCAGTTGACGATCCTGGATCCCTTGTATATGAGTCCCTTTTTGTAAAGGTTTACGAATACTTCTTCAACGGCTTTGTTGCAGCCTTCGTCCATTGTGAAGCGTTCTCTGTCCCAGTCGCAGGATGAGCCGAGCTTCTTGAGCTGTTCAACTATTCTTCCGCCGTACTGCGCCTTCCACTCCCAGGCTCTCTTTAAGAAGCCTTCTCTTCCGAGGTCGTGCTTGGTAATGCCTTCTGCTTTAAGTGTTTCGAGGATCCTTACCTCAGTCGCTATGGAAGCGTGGTCGGTGCCGGGCTGCCAAAGAGCATTGTAGCCCTGCATCCTCTTATATCTGATGAGAATGTCCTGCATGGTATTGTCGAGGGCATGTCCCATATGGAGCTGTCCCGTGATGTTCGGCGGGGGGATAACGATGGTGAAGGGTTTCTTCTTCGGATCGGGTTCCGCATGGAAGTACTTATTGTCCATCCACTTTTTGTACAGACGATCCTCTATCTGTTTGGGATCGTAGTTTTTTTCAAGTTCCTTGTTCATATTAATATATCCTTTCAAGTATTGCTTTAGCTTATTGTTACCGTTCACATATATGCAAGTGCAAAGCCATCTTGAAAGCAAGCTTTCAGAGTGGCTTTGTGCTTGCATATAATGCTACGCATTAACGAATGCAGCTTATGCTGCATTCGTGTGAACGGTAACATCTTTTCTCCAAATTATTAAATTTTAACAAAGTCTTACTGATTCGTCAATCCGTACCTTTCCATAACCATGTTGGTCTCGAACTCAAATTCCCTGTGCTTCACGACAAAGCTCTGCAGAGCGAGAAGCGCGCTCTTCTTTTGCTGAGTGTTGTAGTCGATGGCTTTTCTGAGCTTCTGTCTGCGGACGTTCAGCCTGTGGCGCACTTCCACCATTTCTCCGGCATCCACGAGTGCTTCGCACTGATAGACCCAAATACCGGGCTCGTTGACGCCGAGTGCCTTAAGCCTGTCCTTTAAGTCCTTTTCGTTTAAGTCTATCAGCTGTTCCGCCTTTTTAAATCTTCTTTCCTCTTCCACGAGACGGTTGTATTCTTTCCAGTTGAAGCTCAGGTCCTGAGCGCCGGTCACGTGGTATTTCTCGCAGTTGTAATCCAAAAGATTTGTCACATTGACATATTTTATCTTTGTCTTGTTCAGAAGCGTTATTGCTCTTCCGAGCTTTGCCTCGTCACCCTTCATCTCTTTCAGCGTCTTTCTGTGCACAAAGAGAAGGTAGCCCGCCGCAAGCGCTCCGAATGCTATGATCAGCGAGAACACCATCGTTATGTCGGCATTTGTCATAAGCCGCGCGGTTATGAGCGCGATCAGCGCTATGACTATGAAGACAGATGCGACCGTAAGCAGTTTTCTGTTGAACTCGGTCTTTGAGATCGCACGGTTTATCCTTGTATCAAGACTGTCTCTTTCCCTTTCGAGCACATCCAGATCCTTTTCCACGAGGATCTTGTATGCCTCGCTGTCCGCCATCTTTTTGATCTCCGCTTCAATGCGGTCCTCTTCCTGCTCGATCGCAAGCCTCTGTACGCCCGTGATCTTCGGTGGAGTATGTGTCATGGCCATTCTTTCCTTGTTCAGGTTTATGACCTTGTTGGCACATTCGTCGATCTTTTTTCTGTCCTCCGGTTTTGCGGAATCTATCTTCTGAATGTCGGAAAGATAGCTTGTCACGACTTCATATTCCTTGCGGGAATCGACGATCTGCTTGTCGGCGGAGACGGCGATCTCGCAGTTGCTTTCAATAAAGGCGATCCTTGCCTGCCTGTCGGAAAGGGCGGTTTCACTTATGCCCCTTTCTTCTTTGGCGGCAACGGGTTCTTTTTTCAATTTTACTTTCTTAAAAAAACCGAAAAGCCCCATATTTATCCAATCTATTCGTTATTTCTGATATATTTTTCCTTGATCTCTCCGGTGAGTCTGCCCACCGCTCCGTAAAACTCGGAGATCTTGCCGCTCCAGAGCAGTTTTTCGGCATCGGATACCGCATCGAGGTCTCCCGAGCCCATAAACTCGGCCACCGTTTCGGTCACGGTCTTCTGCAGCTGCAGATCCGTATCCCTGGAGACATTGTACGTTCTCATCGCATCTTCGTATTCGAAGTTCATATCGGCGAAACGGAGCGCCAGAAGATAAGAGGTAAGGGATTCCTTCCTATGGTTTTTGTCATATGCCATCCTGAAGCACTCCGCCGCCTCTCCGAGGCCTTCCGTGCTGAGGAGCGCCACGCCGAGATTATGATAGATGTCACCCATAACCTTATCGGGTATCCTTAATCCCGCTGCGTCCTTTATCAGGCTCCTGTAGTTGATTATCGCATTCTTGAAGTTCTCAAGCTTTAAATATCTGTCGGCCTTGTTCTTTACTCTGCGCCAGGCTTCGCCTTTTTCCGTGCCGGCGAGTTCCTTTATGAAATCCTCGATCTCTTCTCTCACGAGATAGTCGCAGGAGCAGAATATGACCGTAGCCAGATCCCTGACCGGCGCGTCGCGTTCTATACACTCTGCGAGTATCACGGCCCTGTCCTTAAGGCCGAGCTCGGTGCCCATAAAGTTCGCGAGTTCCCTGTCATACAGGAAATCCTCGCAGAGCTCGGGATTCTTTATCATACAGTAGCAAAGTTCCTCGACGGAATGAATGCTGAGTTTTGTATTCTTAAGCAGATATGGTTTTTTGGAATAGTTACCGGCGGTAACGATCATCTTGCCCATATGTATGTTCCTTTACAGCTTTAATGTCTGTTCGCACACTCTGTACGTTGCGGGGTAAATGTCCCCAAAGCCCAGATCGCGCACTTTTATAACGAGAGTCTTTATGTCCGGGAAGCTTGCCGTCACTTCCAGACGGTTCGTCTTGTTCTCCCTGTTCACAAGGTCTTCGAGCGGGAAGATCACCGTCTCCGTTCGCCCTGTCCTGAGATCCTTTATCGTAAACACGACCTTGTTGGTGTTGTCGGGGATCAGATATATCTTTCCCTTAGCCTTATCCAAAGGACAGCCCGCATTCACGAGAGGGATCGAATCTATGACCGCATCTCTGTAGACCGAGACCGAAACGGTATGGAAGACATCGCCGTCTTCGAGCATCATATCTCTCGGCCGTTCGTCCTGTGCCCTGTAGCAGGCGCCGGAAAAATAGAGGTTCTTTCCGGAGAAGATCTTGAGGCTCGGAGAAGCATATTTTCTCATGACCTCTTTTATGCATTCATCCTCCGCCGCTCTGCCGGTCACATAGAGGAAGGTCGCGTTCTTGTTCTGAATGAGCACCTGCGCAACCAGGTTGTCAAAGGCTTCCGCCTTCGCCGTTATCTCTGGTATGCTTTCTATCGTCACCTGCATAAGAGGCGTCTCTTCGCTGTGCTCAACATATGCGGGGAAGCCGTGGCTGCGGTCTGCGGGATTGTAGGCATATGCCTCGCTGCCCCTTGTTCCCATATCGATATCCACCGCCCACTGCCTTCTTCTGATCTCGTCCGTGCTGATCATATATCTGAGAAAGGCATTCGCATGATTTATGATGAAGAAGTTTTCCCTTTCAAAACCGATCTTCATAAGGGCAACGGAAAGCCGTCTCTCGTCCTCGGGATTCATTCTCTCGCCGGTTATGCATATCCTCGCGACGGATGCTCCGCCGAAGCATTTTGAAACAGCGCTCAGCACGTCTCCGAGGAAGCCTGCGAGAAGATCCGTAACATCATAGAGGTTTCCGTTCACCATAAGCTGCTCGGATATATGTTTTCCGTAAAGAGCAGTCGCGCCTTCGCAGTCGTTGTTCCTGCTCCAGACTATGCCTTCCTGTCCCGCGACAAAGTCACCGTTTGCGAAAGGCACCACAAAAAGAGGTATACGCTCTCCCGCCGATTTTGCGGGCACGGTGAAGCTTTTGGAACAATGTTCCTCATTGTCCCAAAGGCCTACATATACCTCTTTTTCGTAAAAATCCATTCCAACTGCTAATGAAGCCATCATATACCCCTATAGTTTTATTTCCGGCGCGGCACCTGCCCCGCGTCTGCCCGTTATGATCATACGGGCTTAAAATTCCGTTTTATGATATATTCGGTAAGGTAATACCGGTGGAGATAGTCTATCAGAGTCTTGTTATCTCTCATTTCAGCCGCTATCAGGATGTCGTTTATCTCGTCATAGCGTCTGTTGCTGTTTCTGTCGGTCGGATCCTCGGTGAAGGTAACGGCTCTGCTTTCCGTGATCTCTTCCTTTTCCCCGTCCGATTCGGTAATGAAATACTGAAGCGTCTCGCCGTAGAAAAGGATGAATTCCCTTGTGAATATGCCGTAGCCCGCATCGGGCATAACTTCCGTCCTGAACCTGTTCCCGCTGTCATACGAATAGTGTATGCATACGGTCTTTTTCGGGTTGGTCCTGTATTCCACGCAGCATCTTTCAAATATACTCTCGGGAAGCGCTATCTTTTTCCCGAAATCCCTGAAGAATGCATAGCAGATCTTCTTTTGGAGAAGCTGCCGCAGGAAGCGCTCGGAAAATGCCTTTTCCTCATTTGTGAGTTCTTCCTTCTCGCTGTAGAATTTAAGCAGGGCAAGCTTTGCGATATTACTGCCTTCAAGTCCCTGAAACCTTTTAAGTATATCGAAAAAGCCGCTGTCCGTGATCCTTTCGAACACGAAGTATTTATATGCGGTGTAGAGGATAAAGGCACGGATCAGTTTTGAATCGCCGGTCTTTGACCAGTAGCTCTCAAAGACCCCGAAGCTGTTTTCGAGATATGTTTCCGTAAAAAGTATCTGCCCGAGCATATTCTCTTCGAATGCCCGCGTATCCATGCCCGCCTGCTTTGCTGCATGCCATATCTCATATCTTTCGGCCGTTGTGCCGTTGAAGTTGTCGAGTATGTATTTAAGGACTCTCGGATCCACGTTTCCGTTCTTAAATGCAAAATGGCTCATGGTGACCAAGGTTTCCTTATCTTTGCCGATCTCGGGCGACTCTATCGCATGAAGGCAGAGTTTCGAAAGCCTTCTCAGCGCCATCAGTTCGCAGCCGAATTCCTTTACGTATTCTATGACCTTGTCATACATATCCCTGACGATCATAAGCTCGATCATCTTGTTCCTGCGGAGCGGATCGAGTATGCGGATGTCAACCTTCGCGAGATATGTTTCGAGAAGTTCTCCGTCGTAGTGCTCGTAATAATAGTCGGCAAGCTTGAAAAAGCAATCGTTTGCGACTTCGGGTCTTAAGGTCTCTATTCCCGATATCTGCTTCTGAAGCGCTATATATGAATTCTGACCGAAGTTGTAGCGGAGGTTTTTCTCCCACATGCAGAGCATTAATCTCGGATTGGTGGCTCCGTCCTCATAGCAGTCCGCAAGGAGACCGGTGTCTTTTAAGAAACGCTCTGTACGTATGTCGTCTCTAAGAGCATATCTGTTGCCCTCCTCATCTTCGGTCCAGATCGAATAAACATCGGTGTAAATGAGCACATCGGCAGCGCCGTTAATAAGGGGATATACGCCCTCAGTGCTCTCCGCCTCATTTGAAACAATGATGTTCTTCAAGCGTTTTCCGCATCCTGAGACCCGGTGGGAAAAGATCACATCGGGCACGCAGTTTACAAGCGTGCTGTCAAGCATTCCGCGTTCGAGCACGTCCTCATATATGACCGCAAGCTCCGGACTTATCTTTCTTTCCTTAAGGGCATTTATCGCAAACCCGACGATGCTTTCGCGATATGCCTTATAAACATCATCGTTTCCGGTCCGCTGTCTTACGACTTCGGCATATAATACCGCAAGGTTTTCCTCAGGCAGCCCGGCAACATCGAAGAAATAGCCGAGCACGGCGATGTCCATCGGCTCTCTGAGCCGTGTGCCGTACGAAAAAAGGTAGTATTCGTATATAAGCGGAATGTCGAGATCTTTAAGGACCGCATCCCGGAAGAATCTGAAATATCTCCGGTCCTTTGCTCCCTCATCGATCAGTCTTTTGCATATCGCTTCAAGAATGCTCTCATCGCCGTTCTCGTCATAAAGCGCGATCAGCGTTTCCATAAGGAGACTTGTGCGACCCTCGCCTCTGCAGGCTGCGGCAAAAACATCGACCAAAGCGCCGGTCGCTATTCCGTTGCCAACCATGAACAGGATGATCCTGCATTCGGTGATCCCGGCTTTTTCGAGAAATGCCGGATTGTCTTTTAAGATAAGCCCCGCTTCGCAGAGCAGCAACGGACTGTTGCAGCCGCGGTCGAGCAGATTTTTGATGCAATCGTATTTCTTCCGGTCATCCGCGATGAGAAGCGGATCGGAATGTATATTGAACAAAAGAAGCAAAGCATTGTCGCTGTTCTGAGCATATATGCTTTTTATCTTTTCGGTGTTGGCTTTTTTGATTTCGGGATCTTCAAGAGCAAGATTCTCAATGAAAAGGATAGCCGCATACGTTACGGGATCTGTCCTCGCGTATTCCTCCTTATCGGGAAGAAGTCTGCGGAATATATCCCCTTTCATGGGATCCTCATCCTTTGCAAGAGCAAGAAGAAACGCTCTGTACATGGGAAGCTGCAGACTCAGGTAAGAAAAGAGCCCGTCGTCGTTTTCCCCCGTTTCGATCTCGCGATCGGCAAGAGAGAGCAAGGTCCCGGTATGCCGCAGGGATTCCTCGCGGAAGCTCTCGAGATCTGTCCTGCCCGTTCTGAAACCGATCAGATGATCCACTATGTTAAGGACATACTTTTTTGCAAACAGCCGTCTCTTACGCAGTTCTTCGCGGCCGTCCCTGACTCTGTATGTGACCGGGATGCATATCTCGTGAAGGGCGTTGTATATCCTGATCATGCCGATATGCCTGCCCGCTCTCATCCCCTCGAGGTTTGCAATGAATCTGAGTTCAAACCTGCCGTTCTCAAAATCGGAGTTTTCGATAACATCCTTTGAAGGTCTGATGAATGAAGGCTCCGCTTCGACCCTGAGTTTAAGGTAGCCCCAGGAGGTTTTCGAGATCCTGATCCTCTCCATAAAATTTATGGGATCGACTTCGTTGGAGATCTCTGCCGTGTCAACGGTAAAACCGCATTCGGACTTTTTTCTGCGGGAATTTAAGAACTCCTCAAGAGCAAGATTCCTGTCGGGTGATGCTTTCAGGGTCTCATAGGCCGACTTGAGGACGCTGTCGTTTTTGATCACGGCATCGTGGAACTCCCTGCCGTCAAACAATTCCAGAGCCTCGTTCCAGTTGGTCTGAGCCAGACTTTGAAAGCTGAAGAAATTACTGATGTTTCCGACCGAACTGTTACAGTTGGTCTTCAGAACGGTTATCGTAAAGGGGAGCTGCCGCTCTCCGCAATCGCTCACGATATCGATCCGTCCTTCGACCTTCTCCCCCTGTTCCATATGCCGGCAATTCACCTCATATGTGATCTCGTTGGAAATACCGGAAAAAGCCCCGGTCCCGAGGCGCAGTATTCCCGAGGAGCTGTAGAGCAGGCCTTTCATTGGTGTGTTCTCGGAATTGGAAATGACAAAAGAACCGGTCTGGGTTTCTCCCTCAGGAATGAATATAGTTAGCACATCCTGAGAGAGAACTGTTTCCGGCTGTTCATATTCGAATATTCCTTTCGAAAATCTTTCGATCTTTTCCTTCATAACTCTCCGAGAATCAGGTCATCAGCCCTGGGGAAGCGGGTAAAACGCTCCTGTCTCATCTACCACGAAGCAGGATAATCCGTCAACCGAGATATAGAATTCTCCGCGGTTTCTGGCCTTTCCGTTTACGGTCTCCGACAGATTGAAACGATAGCAGTCCACTCCGTTGATATGAGTGGTGGAAGCATCGTAAGCGCACTGATAATCTTCCACGTTCTTCTCGATGCCGAGATTCTCCTTGTTGTAGCCGCACAGAACCTTGTATGCCTGCTCTGCGGTCAGCCTTCCGGGATTAACCGCGTGTGTGGGTTCAGCCGTGGGAGCCGGAGTATTTGTCGGCTTCGGCGTGGGCGCATTGGTCGGCGCCGGAGTGTTTGTCGGGACGGGTGTGCTTGTGGGTGTTGCCGTCGGTGTGGGTGTTGAAGTCTGCTTGGGCGCAAGAGTGATAAGCGAAGATACCGCGCTTGTAGGTGTTGGCGTAGGTGTAGGCGTAGTCTTCGGATCTTTTCCGTGCTTTCCGGCAACGACGCTGATGATGACGATCGTCATAACGATCAGGATGACTGCCGGAATACCGATCATAACAATGATCTTTTTGTTGTTCTCGAGCCACTCAAGAAAATCAGGTTTTCTCATTCGATTTTCGGCCATATAACCCTCCGATGTATAAAAAATTGTACGAAAAAAGGTGCATGCAACGCATGCACCTTTATTATATACTTTTATGGTAAAAGTGAAAAGACTATTTCAAAAGAAATTCAATAAAATCAACGCATATATCATTGTTCACCCAGGAGCTTGCAACGGCAAGAACCACAGGCTCGGAGGTGTTTGTTTTTTCAAAATGCCTGAGACCGTCGAGACGGATACCGTATGCTTTTTCGGAGTCGTCAATAAGTGCTCCGTCTTCATCGTATATGCCGCTCATGACCATGCGGTCCGTGAGTTTCAGATAAAGATCCGTGGGAAGTATCTCGGACAGGGGCTTAAAATAAGAGTAGACCGCTCTTTCTTCAAAAGCCGACTGAGGGAGGATGACAACGCTCATCTGGCCGACCGTCATATAAACGGCGAATTTCTGTGTGGAGCCGGTATCCGTCGTTTTGAAGAGGAAGGATGTATCGAAAAGCGTTTCCTGCTTCTGGGTGTCCAGCTTTATATGATCGTCGAATTCCTGCTGAAGCGCTTCCACCTCGTCAAAATCAATGACATAGTCACTGATCGCCGCATAGAAGACTGTCTCCGGCCTCGGCTTCAGAACCGTGTAGAGCAGCGAAGCCACAAAGGCAAGGACTGCAACTATCGCCACTATCTTTAGGAGATAGTAGTCCCTGAACTGTATCCACTTTTTACGCCCCTTCAACGACTTAAGCTTTTCCCTGTCGGTCATGCCGTCCGTCTCATGTGTATAGAGCGCCGCATTATCCTTAAGCGTTGTTTTTTTGTTCCCAATCTGCATAGATCATCAAACCTCATTCATAAGCATTTTTTCATAAAATTTTTCCCTCTCTTTATAATACAACCGCTTATTTCAAAATCAAATTAAGTAAGAATAAAAATTCTTAAAAATTCCTTTTTATTCAACCGTAACAGACTTTGCGAGGTTTCTGGGCTGATCCACGTCCAGTCCTCTGTAGGATGAGGTGTAATATGCAATGAGCTGCAGATAAACCGCTGCGAGGAAGGGCGCAAACTCGTCCCTGCAGGGAGGAATGATCAGATGCTCGGCGCATATGCCCTTTTCAAGCTCTCCTTCATCCGCTCCGTTTGTGACCAGTATTACCATCGCGCCTCTTGCGCGGACTTCCTTGACATTGGAAATGAGTTTCGGGAATACATCCTTCTGTGTGGCAAGTGCGATGACGGGTGTGCCGCCTGTGATCAGCGACAGTGTACCGTGCTTCAGTTCGCCTGCCGCATAAGCCTCGGAGTGGATATATGTGATCTCCTTGAGCTTGATTGAGCCTTCGCATGAAAGAGCATAATCCAGTCCTCTTCCGATGAAGAAAAGGTCGCTTGCGGGAGTGAGTCTCTTACTGAGTTCCTTTATAACGTCTCTCTTCTCAAGGATCTTCTCGATCTTCTCGGGGATTGCCTCGAGTTCGCCCATATATTCGGAAACGGCCGTCTCGTCAAGCTTGCCCGCAACATAAGCAAATCTTAAAGCAAGAAGGTTGAATACGGCGAGCTGTGCAGTATATGCCTTTGTGCTTGCAACGGCGATCTCCGGGCCCGCATGGGTGTAAAGACAGTAGTCTGCCTCTCTCGCTATGGAGCTTCCCTTAACGTTTACGATCGCGAGAGTCTTTGCTCCCCTCTCCTTCGCAAGTCTTAATGCAGCGAGGGTGTCCGCAGTCTCTCCGGACTGTGAAACGAGGATCACGAGGGATTTTTCGTCAAGGATCGGATCGGCATATCTGAACTCGGAAGCGATCTCTACGGAAACCGGTATCCTGAGCCATCTTTCAATAAGTATCCTGCCAACAAGGCCGGCATGCATAGCGGTACCGCAGGCGGTAATGATGATCCTTCCCGCATTTGTGAGGATTTCGTCCGGGATCTTGTCGCCGGTAAAGTCGGGAAGCACGATGCCCTTTTCCCTCTTGATCCTGGGGCTTACCGTAAGCCTTATGGATTCGGGCTGCTCGTGTATCTCCTTAAGCATATAATGCTTGAAGCCGTTCTTCTGGGCTGCGGACATATCCCAGTTTACGGAAAGCATGGCGGGTGTGACCGTGTTTCCGTAAAGATCCGTGACCATGATCGAATTCTTTGTGAGCTTTGCGATATTGAACTCGGGAAGGACAAAGTATTCTTTGGAATATCTGAGAAGAGCGACCATATCGGATGCGATGACCGCACCTTCTTCAGCCATGCAGGCTACGAGCGGGCTGCCCTTTCTAATGCAGTAGATAACGTCCTTCTGATCGGCGAACATAATGCAGAAAGCATATGCGCCGGTGAGCCTCTTTACGGCTTCGGAGATCGCCGAATAAGCATCGCCCGTGTAGAGAGAGTCAAGGAGCATTGCGGCAACTTCCGTATCGGTCTGCGACTGGGGGATCCTGCCGCCCTTTGCAAGCTCCTGAGCGAGCTCATGATAATTTTCGATTATGCCGTTGTGAATGAGCGTAACCTTTCCGCAGGAATGAGGATGCGCATTTGTCTTTGTAACTCCTCCGTGCGTTGCCCATCTCGTATGGCCGATACCGCAGGAAGACTGTATTTCGGCAGGTATCTCATTTCTGAGAGCGGATACCTTTCCGACATTTTTGAAATTTTCGATCCCTTTTTCGGTGAATACAGCGATGCCCGCGCTGTCATATCCTCTGTACTCAAGCTCGGCAAGACCGTTCAGCAGAACTTCCTTTGCATCGATGTAACCCGTAAAACCAATGATTCCACACATAAACTATTGTCCCTCTTTCGATTATTATAAAATTTGAAAAACCCCAACCGCTATGCCGTGCGTAGGGTCGGGATTTTCCGGTTCCCGGTCAGGTTGCAGCCTTGGATCGGGATAAAAACTCAGTATGAATGCGAACAGGTTCGCTCTGTACAGAAGCCTCCTGAATCTCTTCTTCAGTTTCGGCCTCCGATGCCTTGTTCTCTCCTTCGTTCTTCAAATACTTGTAGGTAGGAACTATATCGGAAATGCAGCTTCTGATATTTTCGCCTTCCGAATAAGCATCCCCGTATATCTTCTCCAGTTTGCTGAAGAAAAGGGCGTCATCCATTTGGATCGGCTTGGCCACGGAGATCAGATTGTTCTCCGTCTTCTCAAGCCCTTCTTCATCCATAAGCCGTTCTTCGTAGAGCTTTTCACCCGGGCGTAATCCCGTATATTCGATCATTATGTCTTCGTTCGGAACATAACCCGAAAGTCTGATGAGGTTTTCCGCAAGGGTAACGATCTTGACGGGATCTCCCATATCAAGTACGAAGATCTCACCGTTCCCCGCATATGCGCCTGCCTCAAGCACCAATGAAACAGCCTCAGGTATGGTCATGAAGTATCTTATGATATCCGGATGTGTAACGGTTACCGGACCGCCGGCACGGATCTGCTTCTTGAAAAGAGGAATAACCGATCCGTTGCTTCCAAGAACATTTCCGAACCGCACAGCGGCGAACTTTGTCTTGGATTTTCTCGAAAATGCCTGGACTATCATCTCGCACATACGCTTTGATGCGCCCATAACATTAGTGGGATTAACTGCCTTATCGGTTGAGATAAGAACGAAACGCTGCGCTCCGAACTTATCCGCCGCTCTTGCAACGTTCAGTGTACCGAAGACGTTGTTCTTGATGGCTTCATTCGGTGAGTTCTCCATAAGAGGCACATGCTTGTGAGCCGCCGCGTGGAAAACCACATTGGGGTGATACTGCTCAAATATCGTCTCGATCCTGTATGCATCTCTGACGGATGCGATAAGGACTGTAAGATTGAGGTTCGGATAATTGTGAAGGAGCTCCTGCTGGATGTCGTAGGCATTGTTTTCATATATGTCCACGATGATAAGCTGCTTCGGTCCCGCAAGAGCGATCTGCCTGCAGAGCTCGGAACCGATGGAGCCGCCGCCGCCTGTAACAAGGACAACCTGATTGCTCAGAAAGCGGTTGATCCTGTCCATATCAACGCGGACAGGTTCACGTCCGAGAAGGTCTTCGATCTCGACCGGTCTGAGTTTCGAAACCGAAACCTCTTCATTGACCAGCTGATAAACTCCGGGAAGCGTCCTTATAGAGCATCCCGTTGTGTTGCATATGTTCGTGATCTCCGCTATGCGCTTCTTTGATGCGGAAGGCATTGCGATTATGATCTCTTTGATGTTGTTTTCTTTTACGGCTTCGGGAATGTCATTCACGCTGCCGACTATCTTAACGCCTCTCAGGCGTCTTCCGATGAGCTGTCTGTTATCATCGACTATGCATACGGGGTCGATGTTCAAGTTTTCGCAGGTGAGGATCTCGTGGATAAGGATATCCGCCGCACTGCCCGCTCCGACAACCATTGTACGGACATCTTCTTCTCCGTTGTGCCTTCCCTTAACGGAAACCTGAAGTCTTCTGAGTAGTCTGTAAGAGAAACGGCTTATGCCCGTAAACAATGTGAGGAAGAAGAGGTACAGGAACCAGTAAGCTCTCGGCAGCGATATGTTGACCAGTTTTACTTCAAAGAACTGGGCGATCGTAGCCAGAACGGTCGCAAACACGATCTGCTGAGCCTCGTAAAGACCCACATATCGCAGAACACTCCTGTAGAGCCTAAAAAGAGTGTATATTAAGATTACCGTAAGAACATTTGGGACTGAATTGATAAAAACATTTTCGAGAGCAATACGGTCAATATAGGCAAATTTGAAGTCCGAACGGACCCAAAGCGCCAACGCCGATGCTGCGAGAACCGATAGAGAATCTACCAGCGCTAAAAAAAAAGGTCGAACAAAGTTTTCGAAATTGATTTTTCTGTCATTTTTCATTTCTGTTCACATCTCCCCATAGCCTGAACGCTACCCTAAACTTTAAACTTGACATAAATCTGTCTACCCAGTTCAAGATAATAGCACAAAAGTCCCAATTAGGCAACCAAAAAAACGCCAAGATTAAATCTACTCTTGTAGTCCTAAGATAAATATGGGCTTATAGGGGTTGTTGGTCTGACGAAAAAACATTATTCGCTGATCTTGCTTTCTTCAAGAAGCTGTTTAGCGAATTCCATCTTTCTTCCGGTGCACTTCCCGTGAAGGGTTTCCTCACCGGCGCAGATCTTATCCGCAATACATACTATCCACGCTTCCCTGTATCTCGGAGGCACGGGAACCAGCGGGAACATATGCCTTTTTATGATGTTTTCCTCCAAAGGAGTGATATCAAGATCCTCTCTCGCATTCCTCAGAGCCTTGAAAGGATGTGTGAAGCCGTGGATCTTCCTGCACCTCTCTCCGTCATGCCAGTCATAGAGGAAATAGTCGTGAAGGAGAGCGCCCAGTATCAGCGCGGTGATATTCGCCTTTATATTGAAAAAGCGCATAATGGAACAGCTTAAATATGCGACGCAGATACAATGCACAAAAACAGAGACTTCACCATGCTGGATGAAATCCCTTGTCATGGAAAACCTGCTTTCCTGTTCAAGCATTTCCACTTCTTTCTTTATCTGTGCTTCAAAACTTCTCCTTAATTTCATTAAAACATATCCTATCTGTTATATATGTAACTTCGAAAAAACTTCTCCGAGACCGCCGTGTATAAGCAGATCCACATCCGAGTCATATGCGGTCTGAGACATATTTATGAGCACGAGCTTGTCTCCTCTGTAATATCTGATGAAGCCGGCTGCGGGATATACCGCAAGGGATGTTCCTCCTATAATGAGGACATCGGCCGAACTGATCAGATCGATCGCGTTGCCGACCGTATTCTCATCGAGGCCTTCCTCGTAGAGCACCACATCGGGCTTTATTATGCCGCCGCAGGAGCATCTCGGTATGCCCTGAACGTCAAATACCGCCTCGGGTCCGTAAAATTTCCCGCAGTTCATGCAGTAATTTCTCTGTGTGCTGCCGTGAAGTTCCCAGACCTTCCTGCTTCCGGCCTTCTGATGGAGTCCGTCTATGTTCTGAGTGATTATGCCCTTCAGTTTGCCGCTTTTTTCAAGTTCCGTAAGGAATTTATGCGTTACATTGGGCTCAAAACCGCCGGGGTTCATCTTTGCCCTGTAGAATTCGTAGAATTCCTCGCATCTGTTCATAAAAAAGGTATGGCTCAGTATGGTTTCGGGCGGATATTTATATACCTGATTGTACAGCCCGTCCGTGCTTCTGAAATCCGGAATGCCGCTTTCCGTGCTTACTCCGGCTCCGCCGAAAAAGACAATGTTGTCGGATCCGTCAATGATCCTCTGCAGTTCATCGATCTTTTCTTTCAGTTCCATAAATGCCTCTTTTCAAAATGAATGCCTTATTGAACGCGACTATTCTACTCCCTTGTGCGGGAATAGTAAACCCCAAAGATCAAAATTCTTATGGTCCTACTTCAGGGGATTTATGATCTCATACAGCATATATTCGCCTTTAAGCCTCTCGGGATTGTAGCTCTTGAATCCCACATTGTGAAGATCGAGGAAGGCGTCGTCCAGCTCGCGCTTTGTGAAATCCGACTCCCTGTAAATCAGGATGATCGTCTCGTTTTTGATCTGACGCTCTATCTGTGCCTTTACGCCGTCAATGTCCTTACATATGTACTCATCGTACATATACATATAGAGGCTGTCGTCCGTGCAAGAGCGCTCATATCCGCACTCCGATATATGTGTGCGGTCGAATTCTGCGTCATCTGCGAGGAAGTAGGTGTACTTAAGGACATCCTTGCCGTCCGAGGTGACCGGATCGTCCCATGTAACGTCGATATTGTACCACTTTCCGTCAAGGAGCACCTGGTTCCATGCGTGGCTCTCGGTGTTGCCCTTATCGCTTGCAACGCCTGTGATCGTCTCACATTCAATGTCGTTCACGAGCATAAATATCATAAAGCTCTGGGCATAGCCGTCGCATACGGCCACATGGTCGTTAAGCAGACCGTAAGGCGTATGGGTGGCATCTGCATAGACCGCATTGCCGAGAAGATCGTATCCCAGCGGATCCGAATAACGGGTGTTGTTTATGAGATAGTCATGGACGGTCTTTATCATTTCAAGTTTATCCATGCCCGCAAGTTTCATTTCTTTCGAAAGCTTTACGATAGCCTTGAGGGCTGCCAGCTCGTCCTCTTCGAGGTTCGATGTGTCGCCTGTCCTCACGGCATATGCATACTGCCCGCCCTTCTTAAGGGAAACGTTGTAGTTTACGTATATTGCATTCTTATATCTCTTGCTTGTGCTGTAATCTATCTCCACGCTGTGGAATTCGGGATAATTCTCAAGGAAGTACTCCGGAGTGTGCATACAGTTCTTGTCCTTGTATGCCATAGAGAAGGAAATGTAACGTGTTGCCTTCTTTATAAATCCGGCTGTTGCCGCTTTTTCGGTCTCATAATAGAAATCCGCGGCATTTGTAAGGGAAACCAGAACATCCTCCCTCGGGATCAAGGCTAAAACCGCATCAACGTCATCTTTGGCATCCGTCTCCGTCGAACCCGGCGTCGGAGTCGCGGTAATGTCATCCACAGCAGCCGACGTAGGAGCGCTTGTGGCTGTCGGTGTTGCGGCAGCCTTTTCTTCGGGGGTAGGTGTGGAGACAGGAGTCGTAACGGCTGTGGGCGAAGGTTCGACAGTCACATCGGCCTTTGCCTCCTGCTTTGTCTCTTCGTCATCTTTGTTGAGCTCCGGAATGGGAGTGGGGGTTGCTATCGCATTCAGGCCCGCTTCCAGATAATAATCCAGATCCGGCGCATCGCATCCCGTAAAGTGTGCAAGTGTGCCTGCGATAACTATTGTGTATATTACTCCGATCAAAAAGTTCTTCATGACATCAACTCCTGTTTCTTTTTTCGGTGAACAGTTTAAACCCGGCCGGTGTTAATATGCCGGCAGATAAAAGTCAATATTTAGACTTTTTCAAATGATTTTCCGCCCGCTTATGGCAATTCTGTGACATTGTGGCAATTTTGTTTTCCTTTTATGGCCTTATAACATCATATCAAAATGACTACACCAAATCTCCACCTTTACCCTTCACATATAAAAACGGGCAGATCCGAGATCTGCCCGCAATGGTTCTTTTATGTTGTTTCTCTTTCCACGATATTTGCTTCAAAAACAGGATGTCTGTGCTCCTTGCCGTCGATGACTTCAAAGAGCAGGCGGCTTGTTTCTATCGCCATCTCCTTTATGGGTTGGGCCACGGTGGTGATGGACGGGATGTAGAATGCCGTAAGGTCGATGCCGTCAAAGCCCATCACAGCCACATCGGACGGGATCTTTCTTCCGGTCTCGAGGAAGGCCCTGCAGGCTCCGACTGCCATAACATCGGCTATCGCGAACACCGCATCGAAATCCGCCCGTTCCTCTATCATTTTTTTGGCCGATGCATAGCCTGTATAATAAGAATACTCTTCGTTGTCCTTGGGAAGATATCTGATCAGGTCCTCGTCAACCGGTATGCCCGCTTCGGTGAGCGCTTCTCTGTAGCCCGCAAGTCTCAGCATTCCGACGGAAGTGTCATCCTTTGCTCCCGCAAATATGGCGATCCTTTTATAGCCCTTTTTGATCAGGAATTCCGTCGCTTTCTTTCCTTCTCTTCTGTCATCGACCGCAACCGAAGAATAATCCTCTTCGCTCACGCCCTGAAGCGGCGCTCCGATCGTCGACACAACATAGGGCACGTTCAGCATACCGAGTTTCTTTCCGGTCCTCGTAACTATGCCCCCGAGGAAAACTATGCCGCAGAGGCGCTTTTCCTTTGTGAGCTCAAGTGCGACGTCCGCCTCGTCCTCCGAGGGATCAACGTGCTGGAGCACCATCGTGTAGCCTCTTTGGATGATGTCCTCTTCCATTATCTTTATCATTACATTGAAAAAAGGGTTGGTCATGCCCTTTACCAGCACCGCGACGGCCTTGCCTTCGCTTCTCTTCAGATTTCTTGCGCTGTTGTTGGGTACATAACCGAGTTCCCTGATCTTTTCAAGTACCAGCTGTTTTGTTTCTTCGTTTATATTGGGATGGTCATTGATGGCTCTGGATACCGTGCTGACTCCCACGCCGCACGCCTTTGCCACATCCCTGATAGTGATCTGTTCCATATAAACCCCGTGGCGGAAAATTATTGGTAACGTTACCAATAATCATCATACCACATTTTTTCCTCATTGCAAGCCCAAATTATCTCTTTCTTCCGGTCTCATACATCATAAGCGCCGCCGCCACCGATGCATTAAGGCTTTCGACCTTTCCGCACATAGGTATTATGACTTTTTCCGTTGCAAGACCCGTCACGGCATCGCTCAAGCCGTTGCCCTCATTTCCGACGAGGATCGCTGTCTTTCCGCTGTAATCCGCTTCGTAATAGGTCTTTTCGGCGGAGAGATGAGTCGCGATTATGTTGAAGCCTTCGCCCCTTAAGTCCTTTAAGAGCCCCTCGAAGTCCTCAACATAAAACACCGGCACTCTGAAAACCGCTCCCATCGTGGAACGCACGACCTTCGGGTTATATATGTCAACGGAATTTCTGCTCAGGATCACGGCGTCCATACCCGCTGCCTCGGCAGTTCTCACGATCGTTCCGAGGTTTCCCGGATCCTGAAGGTTTTCAAGCAGCATGAGACGGCTTGCCTCTTTCACGGCCACGCGTACATCCCTTTCGGGAAGCCTCACGAGAGCGATGACACCCTGGGGCGTGACGGTCTCCGCTATCCTGTTGAAGACCTCGTCAGACACCGTCTCATACTCACAGGAAATGTCCCCCACCTCCTTCGCATAGCTTTCGGAAAGATATGCTTTCACGACTATGCCAAGGTCTAAGGCCTCAAGGAACATTTTTCTTCCTTCCGTGACATAGAGTCCCTGCTGCTGCCTTTCCTTCGATTTTTTAAGCAGAGCGGTGATATTCTTTAATTGTGGATTATTCTCCGATGTAATCATCTTTTCACTGTTCTGCGGCCATATCCGCAAGCTTTGCAGCCTGATCCGCCGCGGTAAGGGCATCGATGAATTCCTGGATGTCCCCGTTCATAACGTCGTCAAGCGCATAAGAAGTGAAGTGTATCCTGTGATCGGTGCAGCGTCCCTGAGGGAAGTTGTAGGTCCTTACCTTTTCGGATCTGTCTCCGGTTCCGACCTGGCTCTTTCTTGCCGCAGCTTCGGCATCGTGAGCCTTCTCCAGTTCAAGTTCGTAGAGCTTTGCCCTTAAAACCCTGAGGGCTTTATCACGGTTTTTGAGCTGGGATTTTTCATCCTGGCAGGAAATAACTATGCCTGTGGGATAATGTGTAAGACGAACCGCCGAGTCGGTGGTGTTTACGCACTGTCCGCCGTTTCCGGAGGATCTGAACACATCAATACGGTAGTCCTTCGGATCGATCTTGACATCGACTTCTTCCGCCTCGGGCATGATAGCAACCGTCGCAGTCGATGTATGAATTCTTCCGCCGCTTTCGGTAACAGGCACTCTCTGCACTCTGTGAACGCCGCTCTCATACTTGAGTTTGGAATATACCCTGTCTCCGCTCAGCATAAATACGCATTCCTTGATACCGCCGATCTCGGATTCGTTTATGCTTACAAGCTCCGTCCTCCAGCGCTGCGTCTCTGCATATTTGGAATACATCCTATAGAGCTCCGCCGCAAATAGAGCCGCTTCTTCACCGCCCGCGCCCGCTCTTATCTCGACGCATACGTTCTTTTCATCATTGGGGTCTTTGGGGAGAAGCAGGATCTTAAGCTCCTGCTCGAGCTTTTCCACATTCTTCTTTGAAGCATCGAGTTCTTCCTTTGCAAGTTCCCTCATTTCCTCATCGGACTCGCTGTCCAAAAGATCAAGGGAGTCCTGTATATTCTGTTTTTCCTTTTTATAGCTGTTGTATGTTTCCACAAGCTCCTGAAGATCGTTGGATTCCTTCATAAGCTTTTTGAATCTTGCCTGGTCATTTACGACCTGAGGCTCGGAGAGTTCGTTCTGTATCTCCTCGTATCTTCTGACCAGATCTTCCAGTTTATCAAACATTTATCTTACCTTCCTTCCGATAACAATGCGGTCAAGTCCCGCATAATCCTTTATAACCTCGATCCCGGATAAGCCCTCGTCTTCCATTATCCTTTTGACGTCTTCTCCCTGATCGTATCCTATCTCGTATGCAAGTATTCCGTTATCGGTCAGGCTATAAGTGGCCTCTCTTGTAATCCTTCTGTAAAAACATAATCCGTCCTCCATGCCGTCCAGCGCAGTCCGCGGCTCATGGTCGCGCACTTCGGTATCCAGCCGTTCTATATCCGCCGTCCTTATGTATGGCGGGTTTGATACTATCATATCAAAGCAGCGGTCCTCGTACTCCGTCCCCTTAAGGGCTCCGAAAAGATCACCCGCAAAGAATGAAACCTCTTCTTCAACAGAGTTCCTGACCGCATTTCTTTTTGCAAGTTCCACCGCTCCTACTGAAATATCGCAGCCTACCGCGCATTTAAGCTTCACGGTCTTTGCAAGTGCTATAAGTATGCAGCCGGTCCCCGTGCACATATCGAGCACGTTCTTTCCTTCCGCATATTTCGCCGCTTCTTCCACCAGAAGTTCGGTATCATACCTCGGTATCAGGGTATCGGGGCTCACTTCGAACTCAAATCCGTAAAACTCCTGTACGCCTGTGATATACTGAACCGGGCAGCCTTCGATCCTTCTGTCCGTCCATTCCTGCGCGCGGCGTACGGCATCTTCGTCCGCAGAATCGTTTCCCTTCATAAAAAGAGCCGCTCTGTCAAAGCCCGTAATACCCTCAAAAAGGCGCCAAGCATCCGGCTCTGCCTCCGGAACGTTTGTCGCCTTTAATCTCTCTGTGATTTCTTTTAACAGTTCTCTATAGGTCATTGTTTGGATTCTTTCTGTCTGAAAGAACGCTGTTTGCCGCCGTATTCCTTTTCAAGCTTCTGCTGTGCTTCGGTAACCGCTTCCGAATCGAAGTTGTATACAACGTTTTCGTTACCCGTAACTGCGGGATCGTCACTCATTTCGGTAACGGTCTTTGCGCCGGTATACTCAAACATAACATCAAGGGCGGCAAGGAGATCATCTCTTTCCTTATCGATGTAATCTCTCTTCTTTATTTCCTCTTCCCTTTCATCCATCTTTGCATCTCTGAAGGTGATCTTTTCGCTCTCTTCATCGGTTTCCGGAAGATTTATGCCGAAAAGTTCGGATATATCGACCTCAAGAGACTTGAACGCATCTTCGGAGATCGGAGGAGTAACCTTCTCCTCTTCCGCTGCCTCCTCAAGGATCGCTTCCTCCCTGAGTCTCTCGCGTTCGCGTCTGTAACTCTCGTTACGACGGTTCTTCTGATTTTTGCCGCGATTTTTGCTGCGGTTGCGGCTTGCATCGGAATTTTTGTCGTTGTCGGAAACTGTAACGCTTTCGGATGTTGCTTCAACGCTTCTGCTGCCGTTGTTTGCGGCATTGCGTCTTTCTTCCCTTGAACGTCTGCTCTCGCTCCTGGTCGTTTCCTCTTCTTCCTTCTTCTTGTTATTGCCGTTCCTGAGCGCTCTTCTCTCGTTCTTTAATTCCTCTACGAAAGGCTCCCAGTCAAATACGGCTTCCACTGAAGCAATGCCGACTTCGATCATGGCATCGTCGGGCTCCTTTGTGGTCAACGCCTGCATAAGCAGACCGGGCTTTGAAAGAAGGTTTATCAAACGATTGTCGGTGTTGCCCGCAACTCTCGTGAATTCATATGACAGGCCTGCGATCACGGGGATCAGGATGAGTCTCAAAAGGAGTTTGAACCATACCGTTTCGACATCGATGACCATGAAGAGCAGGATGCTTATCAGCATAACATTAAGCATAAAGCTTGTGCCGCAGCGCTTGTGTTCCTTGCTGGAGCGTCTTACGTTCTCCACCGTGAGGCTTCTTCCGTGCTCGATGCAGTTGATGCATTTGTGCTCGGCGCCATGGTACATAAACATTCTCTTTATGTCTTCCATCTTGGAGATGATGACTATGTAAAGGATAAAGATCGCTACCCTGAGCACTCCTTCTATGACCGATACTACTAATCTCGAATGCTCAAAGTGAAGGAAGTTGGAAAGATAGCTTGAAATAAGCATGGGCACAAGCACAAATATAAACAGCGCAAGTACCACGGAAAGAGCCACGGTCAGTATGTCCATGACCTTGGAGCTCCTGCTGCCCTTCATATCGCGGATCTTCTTTTCTACATCATTCTTATCGGCATCCTCATCATAAAATGACGCCGAATACTGCAAAGTGCTCATACCGAGCGTGAGTGAATCTATAAAAGCCATAATGCCGCGAACAATGGGAAGTCTGAAGAATTTCTTTCTCTTCGACACATCTGCGCAGCTCTTTACATCAACTTCTATTTCACCGTTGGGCTTACGTACCGCAATGGCATACTGCCCGCGGTTCCGCATCATAACGCCTTCGATAACGGCCTGTCCCCCGATTCCCGATGATTTCATATAACCCTCCGAATCAACCTATATATAAAGTACAAATACCATGCGAAAAATTCCACTCGAATAGTATAGCACACAATTGTCGTTTTTTACAATCCAAAAGATAAAAAGAAAAAGGGGTTGAGATCATCGTAAACAATAATCTCACCCCGACCTTTTTTCTTTACCTATGCAAGGCCATACTTACGATTGAACTTCTCAATAGCACCACGAGCAGTTGTAGCCTTCTGCTGACCTGTATAAAAAGGATGGCACTTGGAGCAGATTTCAACGTGAATATCACCCTTTGTGGAACGTGTCTCAAATGTGTTACCGCAGTTGCATGTAACGTGAGATACTACATATTTAGGCTGGATATCCTCTTTCATGATCAATCTCCTTTCGACGCGGGTTCTGAGATTTGGCTCAGAACTTCTGTTGTGAGCCGTGTAATATGAAGTATCTTCTTCAAAAAAGCACGGCCAAAAAATCAATAGCCAAGTGATTATACACCAGACTTTTTTCAAATGCAAGCAGAAAAATTATAAATTTTTCAAAGCGCTGTTATCACTCCTCCGACCTGCATCCCCATATGGTCTCGTTGTTGTCTCCTATGGCCGTAAAGGTCATAACAAGCTTGCTCTGCGAGGCTTCGTTGTGCTGTTTGAAGAATATGCCGTAATATGTCACGTCCTTCAAAGTGATCGTTGCGTAATATGTGCCCTCTTTCTGCGACCAGGTTCCGGTCTCGTCTCCGGTGATAGTTCCGTCCGCAAGAAGACTTATCTTCACGGGAGTCTTGACATTCTTGCCGTCGGATTCCGTGCCGTGATTTATGAGCTCGTACTCTCCGACTATTGCCTTAACGGAATATCCTCCTTCCTTCGGTCTGTCGCCGCGGTTTTCGAATACGGCGGTAACGGGCCAACCCTTTTCGTTCACGAACTGCCGGTGTACGCGGACCTGATGGACCTCGCCGCCCTTTTCAAATCTTGTGTGATAGATAAGGTACATCTGCCCGTCATAGTCTATGAATGAGGAGCAGTGTCCGGGCGAGCGGTAGCCGTTGTTCTGGCAGGAGAACTTATAGTTTCCCATTACCTTGATGCCTATGTCATACATATTTATGTTCTTTGACGGGAAGACAGCGTTGTTTCCCTTAGCGTCGAGGTAGGGCCCCGTGGGGTTCTCCGACCTGAACAGACGCATATTGTAGCCGCTTACCGAATCAAGAAAGTTGTATGTCGTGTAGAGATAATAATATCCGTTTTCGGGATCGTAGACTATGAAAGGGCCTTCTCCGGACTTCGTATGTCCGCCGGCTATCCTGACGCCGAAGTACTTGTCGATAACCCTGCCGTCTTCGGTGACACCGTTGCTCTTCGGGTAGATCGCATCTCCGGTCTTCGGATCAAGCTCCAGCATATATATGCCGCCTGACCAGGAACCGTAAGACATCCACATCCTGCCGTCCTTATCAAAGAGAATGGCGGGGTCGATGGCGTTGGGGGCATAGTCCGTGTTATAGCTTGAGCCCATTCCCCACTCCGTATTGCAGCCTTCGTCAAGCCTGCCTTCGGCCATGAGTTCATCGATATTTGTATTTGTCCATTTCTTATCCTTTGTGCTGTCCTTATCCTTGGCACTGGATTGGGTGAAGCCCGAATAAACGAGCGTTCCCTTGCATACGAAACCGCCGTCGAGTCTGTCCGAAACGGCATAACCGATAACTGAGCGGCAGTAAGTTGAGGATGTGCAGAAGTAGCACATATATGCGCCTGTGCTTCCATCCTCGTTCACGTACCGGTCGTTATAGATAACATGAGGTGCCCAGACCGCAAATCCGTTTTTGGAATCGGAATCGTTCTCTCCCGCCCAGGCAAAGGCCTCGGCAAGGTTTTCCGAGAGGTTTCCGTAAAGCGTGTTTCCGGTCTTTCTGTAACCGTTGGAGAATGTCTTCCAGTTTGCCAGATCCGTCGACTTCGCCGATGCGATATGGGTTCCGAAAATATAATAGGTTGTTTTTCCTTCTGCGTCCTTATCCGCAATTATGGAGGGGTCGTGAACCGATACCCTGTTAAGGCTTCCTTTTATGTATGGCATTTCTTCTTCGGCTTCTTCCTCCTCTGCGATAACTTCGGGTGTAACTTCCGGTGTTATTTCCGGTGTTGTTGTCGGTGTTGTTTCCGACAGGTTCTCTCCCGCCTGCTCTTTGTTTTCCGTGGTTCCGGACTCTTCCCCTCCTTTGCAGGCACAGCCCAGAACGGCAAGACACACAAGGAGCATGGCGCTTTTACGAATGAGTTTCATATTTATGTCCTTTTATCAAAGATTCTTTCTTATGGTATTTACAAATTCGATATTGTTTCTGGTATGAGCGCACATATTGACGAGTTTTTCCGTCGCATCCTCGGGGTGCGCGCCGTTCAGTGCCCTTCTTACCATATTCATCGCATCCGCTTCATCGGGGGTAAGGAGAAGATCGTCTCTTCTGGTGCCCGATCTCTGAAGGTCGATCGCAGGGAATATCCTCTTTTCCGAGAGATTTCTGTCGAGAACGAGTTCCATATTGCCCGTGCCCTTGAATTCCTCGAATACGACATCATCCATCCTGCTTCCGGTTTCTACAAGAGCAGTGGCAAGTATCGTAAGGCTTCCTCCCTCTCTCATGGTTCTTGCCGCACCGAAGAATTTCTTCGGCATATGGAGAGCGGCGGGATCAAGGCCGCCGGAAAGCGTACGGCCGCTGGATATGCAGGTCAGGTTGTATGCTCTTGCAAGTCTGGTGATCGAGTCAAGAAGGATAACAACATCGTTTCCGTACTCAACGAGACGCTTTGCCCTGTCTATTACCATTTCGGAAACTCTCTTGTGGTTATCGGGTGTTTCGTCGAATGTAGAATAGATGACTTCCACCTTTTCACCGTGGATGGATTCCTTGATGTCCGTAACTTCCTCGGGTCTTTCGTCGATAAGAAGGATGATAAGGTTCATATCCGGATGGTTGGTGGTTATGGAGTTTGCGATCTCCTTTAAGAGAGTCGTCTTACCGGATTTGGGCTGTGAAACGATCATACCTCTCTGTCCTTTGCCGATAGGCGCGATGAGATCCACCATTCTCGTGGCAACGGAGCTTCTCGATGTCTCAAGATGTATCCTGTCATGAGGGAAAACGGGAGTGAGGTTTTCGAATTTCTTTCTCTTTAAGGTCTCCTCGACCGAATAGCCGTTTACACTCTTTACATATAATAGAGCGGAGAATTTTTCGGTGGGAGTCTTTATCTTCGTATTTCCGCAGATTATGTCTCCGGATCTGAGCCCGTATCTCTTTATCTGATTGGGAGCGACATATACATCGTTCTCTCCGGGCAGATAGTTGTCGCAGCGGATGAAGCCGAAGCCGTCGGACATGATCTCGAGGATACCGTTCTTTTCGATGCCGCTGTCAAGCTCTGCCTGCTGTTCGGGAGTCATATAGCTTCCCGCATCATATCTCGGAGCCGCATTGTTCCTTACGGCATTCATATCGGTCTGGTTATTTCTCGGATCCGCAACCTGCTGCTCGGGTACCGCCGGTCTTTCGATATTCTGAGGTCTCTCGGCCATAACTCTGCGTTCCTGTTCAACCGGTCTCTCGGCCATGACTCTGCGTTCCTGTTCAACCGGCCTCTCTGCCATGACCCTGCGCTCCTGATCCACGGGTCTTGTTCCCATGGCCCTTCTCTGATAGTTCGCAGGCTGCTGTTCACCTGTCCTCGGTCTATCTCCGTAACGCGGGCGGTCGCCCATCGGTCGCCTCAGGTATTCCCTGTCTCCCGATCCTGAATTATCCGGCCTGCTCACGGAATTGTTCCTTATAAAAGATCTGTTCTCGCTCTCCTGCTTCTCGGGAATTTCCTGTTTCTCGGGTGCTGCAGGCTTCTCCGCCTGCACTGTGTTCTCTGCTTTTTTCTCAAGCTGCTTGAGATATTCGCATAATTCTTCCTTATGCATTGCAGATACGCCCTTAATGTTCTTCTCCTTTGCATATGCCTTTAATTCGGCCAATGACATACGATCGTAGTCCATTTTTTTGCCCCCTGTAATTTTAATATTGTTTTGTTAATAAGTGCTCAACGGGAATAATTAAGATTAATCAAGAAAAAGATCGGGCGGCGGAAGAAATGCCGCCCGTTTGGTATTAAGAAATATATCAAAAGATCTTTGCGTTGTCTATAAGGAATTCCAAAGTCATATCCATTTCAATGGCATCCTTTACAACTTCCTTCGTTGCCTGTTCGATCAGTTCTTCCACGCTGTCAAATCCGTACTGCTTGGCGTACTTTCCGCCTCTTTCCGTGATATCCGCTTCGGAAGCAACTATGCCTTCCTTTTTGGCGATCTCTTTGATGATGTACTGATATGCAACATTCTGCTTCGCTCCGTCGTCGCAATACTGACGAAGTGCCTCATAGCTTTCCATTCCGAGAAGATAGTTAAGGATCATCTCCTCAGATGTACCGTACTGAAGAGCATACTGTTTAACATTGTTAACGGTGTAATTGTATACCTCGTCGCTGTACTTCTGTATCTCGTCCTTGGGAAGATTCGTAGCGGTGCAGTTTTCCGAGAGATAATCACCGAGCTGCTCTGTGTAGCTCTGGTATTTTAAGTCATCGGCAACAGCCTGCTTAAAGCTCTCAACCGTATCGTAGTTAAGATATTTCTTAACGTTTTCGTCATTCAATTCCAGATCGAATCTTCTGGAGATCTTCTTGAGTGTTACCTCAAACTTAACGGCCGCTCCTGCGAGATCGGCATTACCGTAATCCTCGGGGAAGGCAAGGTCAAGAACCTTAACATCGCCTTTGTTCATTCCGATGATACCGTCTTCGAAGCCGGGAATGAACGAACCCGATCCGATCGTGAGAGGATAACCCTCTTCGCTCTTGTCGGTGCCGCCGTCAAATGCAACGCCGTCCTTTGTGCCTACGAAATTGATGTAGGTGAGGTCACCGGATTCAACCGGTCCGTCAACTTCTTTGTTCTCATAGAGATAGGTGCTTACATAGTTATCGATCTTTGACTGAATGTATTCCTCGGTAACGTCCTGAAGGGCGATCCCCTTGTATTCGCAAAGCTTCACCTTTGTCTTGCCGCATGCCGCAAGACCCGCCGTCATGGCCAGAACAAGCGCAACGGCAACAAATTTCTTCTTCATAAATATATGTCCTTCCTAAAATACAAATCCGCATGAACCGCGGTCAAAAGAATATTTTCCGACGGTGTTCGAATTATGCGGCTTGAGAATTGTATCATATATTGCACGGAAAAGGAAGTGTTTTTTCTGTGTCTTGAAAAGTTCGAAAAGTTACATCTGTGCGAGGATATAATCCTTCACCTTTTCCAGACGGCTTTTCCTCCACTCCCCGTCTTCCGCTCTTTGCGCGAGCGGGCATATGACAAAAAGATCGAGTGCTTCGCCGGGAACTCTTCCGCTCCGCTTCGGATCCGTAAAATTCTTCTCCCATTTTGCCTCGTCGGCATCCTTATACTCGGCGGGGTTCATATATATCTCCCTCCTCTTTGTAGCCGCAAGGAACATTTTTGCCGCGAGCGGAGAAAGAAGCTCATATTCCCGCGCATCCACATCTGTAAATATATCGGGCAGAGGCGCACTCTTTATCCTCTCGTCCTTCCTGTCGATAAGAAGCCCTTTCGCTTCAAAACGGCAGGTTTTCTCAGTAAGCGCAAGTTTTAGTACAACGCCGCGCTCCGTATTGAACTGCGCTCTCTGGTAATCGGTATCGAAGATGAAGTTTCCGAGCGAATAAAAGATAAGCTTTTCGCCGACGGTCTCGTAATTCATCGGAACATGCGGGTGATGCGACACGACTATGTCCGCGCCCATATCGAGAAAGTCGAGATAACGGTCCCTGGTATACGGAGACGGAAGTGATGTGAATTCCTCCCCTCCGTGTGAGATCACGATGCACCGGCGGCATTTTTTCTTTATTTCCTCTATATTTTTCTTTATCAGGTCTCTTTCGTTCCAGTTTAAGCAACCGGCCTTGTTTTCGCCCGCCGGTTTGCAACCCCTTCTGTAGCCCACGGAAAACAGACCGACGCCGCCCGCACCTTCAAGGTACACGGGTCTTGCGGCTTCTTCAAGATTCAGCCCGACGCCCACAGTCTTCACTCCGGCTTCTTCTGCCGCTTTAAGCGTGGCTCTCACTCCGTCCTCTCCCGCATCCATAATATGGTTGTTGCACAGATTCCATATGTCCGAATGTATGCGCCGAAGGACCTTTAGGGCTTCGGGGTCGACACCGTGCAAAAGCTGCGCCGTTCCCTCCTTCGCCTCGTTTTTCATATTGCATACGGGGCCTTCCACATTCGGGATCACATGATCCGCATCCGCAAAGAATTCCAGAAGTTCACGGTCTATCAGCTCGTCGTCATTCCATTTTCCGTTCATATACCGGTCGAAACCGATATCACCGGTAAAGACCAGAGTCAGTTCTTTTTCCATATTGTCTCCGAACCGGCCCGAGGGCTCAGTTTTTCTTGTTGCGTGTAAGTGCGATCACGATGACCGCAGCGGCGATAACGCCCAGAACAAGTATTCCCCCGAGTACCAGTAACAATACAATTGCCATTTTCATAACCTCCGTATATTTATTTCTTAATAATGGTTCCGCCGCCCGCTACCCAATCGTTTTTGTATATGACGGCCGCCTGTCCGGGCGTAGCCGCTCTTACGGGCTTTTCAAAATGCAGGCACACCGTTCCGTCCCCGATGTATTGAACACGGGCCGGCACATCGGCCTGGGAATACCGGATCTTTGCAGTATAAAGAGTGTTTTCGTCGAAGCGTTCTTCCCCCATATAGTTTATGTCTGTCACATATACCTCGGAAGTGAAAAGATCCGCATCCGAACCCAGCACCACATCTCCGGTAATGGTATCTATATCCGTCACGTAGGCTCTGTGCCCGAGCGCGATGTCAAGGCCTTTCCGTTGTCCTATGGTATAACCTGCGGTCCCCGAGTGTTTGCCCAGTATCTTTCCCTCGGCATCCTTAAAGTATCCGTCCGTTCCGCGGCTGCCGGTCTCCTTTTCTATAAAGCCGGCATAGTCGCCGTCCTCGATAAAACATATGTCCTGACTGTCTTTTTTGTGCGCGACGGGAAGTCCCGCCTTCTCAGCCATATTGCGGATGTCCGGCTTCTCATACATTCCGACCGGCATTATCGTATGCGCGAGCTGATCCTGTGTCAGCATATAGAGCACATAGCTCTGATCCTTTGAGCGGCTCACCGCTTTTTCTATCGTATATCTTCCGTTTTCAAGCTTTATGACCCTTGCATAATGGCCGGTCGCGATATAGTCCGCGCCGATCTCGCGGCATCTGTTTAAGAAAGCCTCCCATTTCACATATCTGTTGCAAAGTATGCAGGGGTTAGGGGTTATGCCCCTTAAATATGCGTCGGTAAATCTGTTTATGACGCTGTTCTTGAAGGTCTCCCTGAAGTTCATCACATAATAGGGGATGTCGAGACATTCCGCCACCCGTCTTGCGTCATCCACGGCCGAAAGTCCGCAGCAGCCGCCTTCTGTCTCCGTTTTCTCGATATTCTCCTGCCATATCTCCATGGTGGCGCCGATGACATCATAGCCCTGCTCTTTAAGGAGCCATGCGCATACCGAGGAATCAACGCCCCCCGACATGCCCACCACAACTTTTTTGCTCATATTGATTCTCCGTTCGAAAGGCCTCAGGCCTGTTTGGGTTCCTTTCCTCTGAATGTGAGTTCGGGATTTTTCATGCTGACCAGCGTATTCGCGGGCACGGGTTCGGTAATGAAAGCGTTACCGCCGATGGTGCAGTTTTCGCCGATCACTGTCTCGCCACCGAGTATGGATGCGTTGGAATAGATCGTCACATTGTCCTTTATGGTAGGATGACGTTTTACACCCTTTAAGAGCTGGCCCATTCTCGTGGAAAGCGCTCCGAGTGTAACGCCCTGGTAGATCTTTACATTCTTTCCGATCTCGGTCGTCTCACCGATAACAACGCCGGTTCCGTGGTCGATGAAGAAATACTCTCCTATCACTGCGCCGGGGTTAATGTCTATACCCGTTCTCGAATGCGCATATTCGGTCATCATCCTGGGAATGAAGGGCACGTTTCTCACATAAAGTTCATGTGCGATGCGGTAGGTGAAGATCGCATTGAAGCCCGGATATGAGAAGATTATGGCCTCCTTGCTGCCGGATGCGGGGTCACCGTCAAATGCGGCCTGGATATCCGTGAGAAGTACTCTCTGTATCTCGGGGAGCTGCCCGGCAAATTCAAAGCTTATGCGCTCCGCCTCGTCTGCCAGTTCTTCGCACTCCGGAACGACATTGCGTCCGTATCTGAGCGCAACAAGGATCTCCTTTTTCAATTCTTCGACTATGGAACTGATCATTTCTCCCGCGAAATAGCGTGAGGATGAACTCTCAAACTCCATCTGGCCGAAATATCCGGGGAACATCAGGCGCTTTATGGCTTTTATTATCATAACCACCCTCTCTCCGTCGGGAAGACGTTTCTTTCCGAAAGGGTTTAAGAGTTCGTTTTCATCGTAGTTTTTATTTATCTGTGCTGCCAGGTCGTCAAGGATCCTGTTCTTTTCGTCTTTTAACATCGTCATATCCTTTCATTGCCGCGTGTCACGCGATCCGCATGATTATTAAATTTAACTATATTCCACAACAAATGCTGTTGTCAACTGATTTTTCCCCCTTTGTCATCTCCTTGACTATTCTGTTTTCTTCTATTATAATTAGACTATCACCATATATATGGCACCATGCACCATTCATATTTTCATACAGGAGGTAACCTATGGAACTTAAATTCTATCGTTGCTCTATATGCGGCCAGATCGTCGCTGTTGTAAAAGAGACCGGAAGTCCCCTGATCTGCTGCGGAGAGGAAATGCAGGAGATCAAAGCAGGTTTATCCGACGGAGCCCGTGAAAAGCACGTTCCCGTTTTTGAGAAAAACGGCAACATCGTAAACGTTACGGTCGGCTCGGTCGAGCACCCCATGCTTCCCGAACACTACATTGAATGGATCGTTCTTCAGACAACGAGCGGTAACCAGAGAAAAGCTCTGAAGCCCGGAGATGCTCCGAAGGCCTCCTTTGCGGTTCTTGACGGCGATGAGGTCGTTGCGGTATATGCATATTGCAATCTCCACTCTCTCTGGAAAGGCTGATCAAAATCGAATACACACAAGCGCAAGGCTTTCACGGCCTTGCGTTTTTTTATAAAAAAAGTTCTTGACAGTTACGTTAGCATATGCTAACATCTCCCACGGAGTTAGACAGCGCTAACCATTATGATTTGGTTGCAGTCATATGTTAAAACCCTAAATCAAAACAGGAAGGATGATGAATGATGCCACTCAGTTTATTACAGGCCGGTCAGGAAGCGGAAGTATGCAAAGTCGGAGGTTCTCCGGAGCTCAAGGCTCATCTTGCGGATCTGGGATTTGTCAATAAAGCCCGGCTCTCCGTTATACAGAGTCAGGGAGGCAATCTTATCGTGAACCTTAAGGAGTCACGTCTTGCCCTGACAAGGGAAATGGCTTCAAAGATCATGGTGGTATAGCCCCCGGTCCGACCGATCATTTGACAAACATTTAAGGAGGAAACTATTATGAAAACACTGCGAGACTTACGTGTGGGCGAAACCGCAAAGGTGGTGAAGCTGCATGGCGAAGGTCCGGTAAAGCGCAGGATCATGGATATGGGAATCACCAAAGGCATAGAGATCTATGTCCGCAAGGTTGCTCCCCTGGGTGATCCGATGGAGCTCAGGATCCGCAACTACGAACTGTCGCTGCGGAAGGCCGATGCCGAGATGATCGAAGTCGAATAAGTTTATCTATAAGGAGAGAAAAATCTTATGAGTATCAGAATCGCCCTTGCAGGCAACCCGAACAGCGGTAAGACCACCCTGTTCAATGCGCTGACCGGTGCAAATCAGTATGTCGGAAACTGGCCCGGCGTTACAGTCGAAAAGAAGGAAGGAAAGCTCAAAGGAAATCACGATGTGCTGATCCAGGACCTTCCGGGCATATATTCACTTTCACCTTATTCCCTCGAGGAAGTCGTATCCGCGAACTATCTCATCGACGAGAAGCCCGATGCGATACTTAACATCATCGACGGAACAAACATAGAACGTAACCTCTATCTCACGACCCAGCTGCTCGAGCTCGGCATACCCATGGTGGTTGCCGTAAATATGATGGATCTTGTCAGAAAAGCAGGCAGCAGGATCGACATAAACAAGCTTTCCAAAGAACTCGGCTGCGACGTGATCGAGATCTCCGCAGCAAAGAACGACAATATAGATAAGGTCATAGATACCGCCATTCAGGCTGCCAAGACCAAAAAGAGACCGAACCGCCCTGCGATCTACAGCGCTGCCGTTGAAAAGACGATCGCAGAAATCGAAAGCGGGATCACCGGAAAAGCCGGTACATTCACGAGATGGTTTGCGGTCAAGGTATTTGAAAGAGACGAAAAAGCGCTTGAGCGCCTTAACATAAACAAAGAGAAATTCGAGGCGGTCATAGCGGCTTCGGAAAAAGAAAACAACGATGATTCCGAAAGTATCGTCGCAAACGAGAGATACAATTTCATTTCCGGCATTACGAAGCATGCCGTAGTAAAAGCGGCTTCAAAAGACAATCTCACTGTCTCCGACAGGATCGACAAGATCGTTACAAACAGGATCCTTGGACTTCCCATCTTTGTATGCATAATGTTCCTCATATATGCGCTCGCGATGGGCGGCTGGGCCGTATCCTTCGGTACTGCGGCCACAGATTTCGCTAATGACGTTATCTTCGGCGAATGGGTTCCCGGACTCTTCGACAACATTCTGGGTGCGCTCAATGTGGCTGAAGACGGCTGGGTATACGGCCTCATTCAGGATGGTATAGTTGCCGGTGTCGGCGCTGTCCTCGGCTTCGTTCCCCAGATGCTCGTGCTGTTCTTCTTCCTCGCTATACTTGAGGACGTAGGATATATGTCCAGAGTTGCATTCGTAATGGACCGCATCTTCCGTCAGTTCGGCCTTTCGGGAAAATCCTTCATCCCCTGCCTCGTGGCTACGGGTTGCGGTGTTCCCGGCATTATGGCATCACGTACAATCGAGAATGACAGAGACAGAAAGATGACCGTTATGACAACGACCTTCATGCCTTGCGGAGCAAAGCTTCCCATCATCGGCCTGATCGCCGGAGCCATCTTCGGTGAGTCGCCCTGGATCGCCACACTCGCATGGCTCATCGGTATCGGTTCCGTCGTTCTTTCCGGTATCATCCTTAAGAAATTCAAGGCTTTTGCCGGGGAGCCCGCTCCTTTCGTAATGGAGCTTCCCGCTTACCATATTCCCCGTTTCCTCGGTGTTCTCCGTTCAACATGGGAAAGAGGCTGGTCCTTCATAAAGAGAGCAAGCTCAGTTATCGTTCTTTCCTCCATTATCATATGGTTCCTTTCCTCCTTCGGCGTGGTAAACGGAAAGTTCGGAATGGTTGATCATCTCTTTGAAGATGAGGAAGTTATGACAGAAGCATATGCTGAAAAGCTCGCCGACAGAATGGATGTCGAGGTCGACGAACTCGATCCTATGGACGCGTCACTTCTTGCCGCTGTCGGAAACGGTCTTTCTGTAGTATTCAAGCCTCTTGGCTTCGGTAACTGGAAGGCTTCCGTCGCAACCATCACGGGTCTTGTAGCAAAAGAAGAAGTTATCGGAACATTCGGTGTCCTCTATGCATATGATGAGGACGAGGCCGGCGAGGAGCTCGGCGAAAACGGCGAAGGCATATGGGCACGTGTTGCGGATGATTACACACCTTTCGCAGGCCTCTCGTTTATGATCTTCAACCTGCTCTGCGCACCATGCTTCGCGGCGATCGGTGCCATAAAGCGTGAAATGAACAATGCAAAGTGGACATGGGCCGCAATCGGCTATATGACCGGCTGGGCATATGTTCTCTCAATGATATGCTACAATGTGATCGGTCTTTTCGGCGGCGTTAAATTCGGCGTCGGAACGATCTTCGGTTTCATCCTTCTTGCGGGCCTTATCTATATGCTCACGCGCAAGGGATATGTTCCCAAGGAGGGAAAGGTTGCTTAAGCCTTTGAATTAAGCAAAGGAGTTTATATGTCACCTGTACTCGGAAGCATAATAGCACTTTCCGCGGTAGCATTGCTTGTTGCCGCAAGCATAAAGACGCTCCTTCCCGGCAAGAAAAAAAACAGCTCCACCTGCGGCGGATGCTGCTCATGCTGCGCGGGATGCAGCGGATCTTGCCACAGTGTTGCAAAATAAGCTAAACGTAAAAAAACCTCATCAATCGATGGGGTTCTTTTTATATCTGCGATATATAAGGGATGCAGCAGCAAGTCCCGCGAGGATCAGGCTGATCCACTGCGAAGTCGAAAATACGAGGAAATGTCCTCTCACGGCATCACCGCGGAAGAATTCAAGTGTGAAACGTACAGCGGGATAGATAAGGAGATAAAGTTCGGGAACGATGCTCTCTCCGATCTTATCCTCCGGTGTCCTGAATAATATAACGACCAGGAGTGCAAAGATCAGGAAACAGCATATGCTCTCGATCATCTGCACAGGGAAAAGAAGGACATTGTTGGGGGCAAAAAGGGAATCCGTGTACATTTTTCCGATATGCCCGTGAACCTCTATACCGTAACAGCAGCCGACGTTATGGCAGCCGAGACGTCCGAAGGCATGTGCCAGCGGAAGAGCAGGAACAGCCACCGCGAGCATTGTTCTGTAATCCAGCTTAAAGTATTTTGAAGCGCCCCATACACCCGCGAAACCGCCGATAAGACCGCCGTAGAACACAAGCCCGCCGCCGAATACGGCGATTATGTAATCCATCATTGTATCTCCGCCCGCGCGGACTGCATCGATTATGTTCTTCATATCGAGGAGCAGGTACAGTATCTTCGCTCCGACTATGGCGGATATGCCCGCCCAGACATATACATATATAACATCATCAAAACGGACTTTTTTTATCCTGCAGACTATCGCAAGGTAAACGATGCCGAGCACAAAACCGAGTGCCCCCAAAAGCCCGTATACGGAAAACAGTCTTCCTTTGATCAATTCTATCGTCATACAAAACCCCTTTTAGGTTCAAAAAGAGCCCGACTGCCCGGGTATCCCGCGTCGAGCTCAGTTCATACCGTATTCTCAGAATATCTGGTTGATGTATTCCGAAGCACCTGCTGCTTCTGCGCCTGCTGCTCCGAGGCATCCTACGCATCCTACGCATGCAACGCATGCCACAAATACGATCGTGCTTCCGATAACACCGATAAGGGAGCAGATAAAACCGGCGGTTACCATACCGCTGCTTATGCCGGCCTTTTTAGCCTTCGATGCGCATACAAGTCCGCCGATACCACAAGCAACTCCCGCTATTGCGCCAACCTGGAAGAACCAGCAAAAGATGGAGATGATGCCGAGTACAAGGCAGGCAATTTCAAGTCCGCTATTTTTTCCGTTCATAACAACCTCCTGAAGTCATAAATGATCTCACCGTGTATATTGTCGGTTATAATAAAGTTAACATTTTCGCTCTCAAGTGTCAAGCATCGGAATTTCTCTCTTGCTTAAATGCTGTTTTTGTGCTATCATGCTCTCGATAACTATGTGTATTAATATACTTGTATAAGGAGATATGACAATGAAGAGAATTAAAACACTTGAGACCAGAGACCTTTGCGAGAGCGCTAAGAACGGCGGATGCGGCGAGTGCCAGACTTCATGCCAGAGTGCTTGCAAGACCAGCTGCGGCGTTGCAAACCAGAAGTGCGAAAAGACTGTAAAATAGTCTTCTGATGACAAAAGATTGAAGAGATGCCGCCTTGAGGGGCGGCATCTCTTTTATGCGGAAAAGATAGGAAAAATACAAATGGTACATCAATACAAACTTAACGGATACAATATAGTGCTCGACACCTGCTCCGGCTCGGTTCACAGCGTGGACGAGGTCGCATATGACATTATCGCCCTCTATCCCGACAAGACCGAAGACGAGATCGTGAAGATCATAACCGAGCGTTACGGAGACCGCGAGGACGTTACCGAGGAAGACATACGCCTTTGCATAAGCGATGTCCGTGAACTCGTGTCTGCACACAAGCTCTACACGCCCGATACCTTCGAGCCTCTTGCCGGCGAATTTAAGAAGAGGAGCGGCGATGTCATAAAAGCCCTCTGCCTGCACGTTTCCCACACCTGCAACCTGAACTGCGAGTACTGCTTTGCGGCGCAGGGCAAATACAACGGTGAGCGCGCTCTTATGAGCTTCGAAGTCGGAAAACAGGCGATCGATTTCCTCGTAAAGAACTCCGGCACAAGACATAATCTCGAAGTGGATTTCTTCGGCGGCGAGCCCCTTATGAACTGGGATGTATGCAAGCAGATCGTGGCATATGCAAGATCGATAGAGAAAAAGGCGGGCAAGAACTTCCGCTTCACCCTCACCACAAACGGCATACTGATAGACGACGATGTCATAGATTTCTGCAACAAAGAGATGAGCAATGTCGTCCTCTCCCTCGACGGCCGCAAGGAAGTTCACGACAGGACACGTAAGGATTACAACGGAAACGGCAGTTTCGACCGCATCATACCCAAGTTCAAAAAGCTTGTGGATGCAAGAGGCGGCAAAAACTACTATATGCGCGGTACCTTTACCCACCTGAACACCGACTTCACCAACGATATACTCGCTATGGCTGATATGGGCTTTAAGGAGCTTTCGATGGAGCCCGTTGTCAGCAAGCCCGGCGATCCCCTCGCTCTCACGGCCGAGGATCTTCCGGTGCTCAAGGAACAGTACGAGCTTCTTGCGAAGGAAATGATAAAACGCGATCGGGAAGGCAACGGCTTTACCTTCTATCACTATATGGTCGACCTGAAATCCGGTCCCTGCATATACAAACGTATTTCGGGCTGCGGATCGGGTACCGAATATATGGCCGTAACCCCCTGGGGCGACCTCTATCCCTGCCATCAGTTCGTAGGCGACGAGAGCTACAAACTCGGTGATATATGGAACGGCGTTTCCAACAAGGACAGACAGGAAGAATTCAGGGTATGCAACGCATATGCACGTCCCGACTGCCGCGGCTGCTGGGCTATGCACTACTGCTCCGGAGGCTGCGCCGCAAATGCATATCATGCAACAGGCGATGTCAAGGGCATATATGAATACGGCTGCGAGCTGTTCCGTAAGAGGATCGAGTGCGCGATAATGATAGCCTGTGCCCGCGATGAACTCGGTCTCGAACCCGTTGACGGCGCGACCGCCGGAGAATGCGATTCCTGCGAGACCTGCATCCGGGAGTAATACATAACAAGCGTTTGAGGAACTTAGGATGAAGACTTCCGACCTCGGAAAGTTCACAGAAGAATACATAAACTCCGGCACGCTCAGACTGCATATGCCCGGACACAAGGGCGCTTTCGGCTATGAAAACGACCTGACCGAGATAAAGGGCGCCGACAGTCTCTATGCGGCGGACGGTGTCATAAAAAGTGCCGAAGATGAAATCTCCCGGCTTTTCGGAAGCAGAAGAAGTTGTCTCGGCACGGAAGGCTCGTCGCAGATCATAAAGGCGATGTGCTTTCTTGCGATACAGAACTACCGGCAGAACGGCGGAAAGTCACAGCACCCCGTCATACTCGCGACGCGAAATGCGCATAAAGCCTTTATCAGCGCCGCGATGCTGCTCGGCTTCGATATAGCATGGATGAGCAGCGGCGACAGACCCTTCTCACTTTGCAGGTGCGAGTTGACTCCCTCCGACCTCGAATCATATATACAAAAATATGACCGCGATGAGAAACCTGTCGCGGTCTTCGTGACCTCCCCCGATTATCTCGGAAATATGCTTGACATAAAGGGTCTTGCCAAAGCCGCGCATAAACACGGTCTTCTCTTCCTCTGCGACAACGCGCACGGATCTTACCTAAGATTTATGAAAGAAGACCGCCATCCGCTGTCGCTCGGAGCGGATATGACTTCGGACTCCGCACACAAGACGCTGCCCGTTCTTACGGGAGGCGCTTTCCTGCATATTTCAAAGACCGCTCCCGAAGGCATTGAAAAGGATGCAAAACACGCTCTTCTCACTTTCGGCTCAACAAGTCCTTCCTATCTGATACTGGACTCTCTTGCAGAGGCTCCGTTCCGCATAGACAGGGATTCTTACACCGATACGGCCGATGCGCTTAAGGAGCTGCGCAGCGAACTCATATCCATCGGCTACAGACTCTACGGAGACGAGGAACTGAAGCTCGTGATCGATCTCAGAAACAGCGCCCTTACGGGGCCTGAATTTGCCGATGGGCTGAGGAAATATAAGATAGAGTGTGAATATGCGGATCCGGATTTTGTCGTTACGATGTGGAGCCCGTACAACATTCAGCCCGAAAGCCGCAAGCGTTTTACAGAAGCGATGAGGGCTCTTCTTCCCGCTTATAAGACCGCAGATAAGGGAGTCCACAGGGAGTTTATGTTCACTCTTCCGATGGCCCGGTTCATGCCCTGCGAGATAATGTACAGAGCGCACCGCACCATGTCGGTGAACGATCCTCTGCTCAAAGGCCGGATTGCGGCCGACACGCTGATCATATGCCCGCCTGCGGTCTCTCCGATCGTTATGGGAGAAGTCATAGACGAAAACGCGATAGAAATACTCAGATACTACGGTTTTGAAACCGTTGAAGTTCTTGCATAACGTCAATAAAAGAGGGGTTGCCTTAACCTTGAGGCGCCCCTCTTTAACTTTAATTGCTCTTCATCAATTCTTCCAGTTCGCTCTGGACCATTACAAGTCCGTCGCCCATTTCAACTTCCCTGTTCAGTATCCTCCTCATCATATTGCCCAAAACGGTGTAAAATCCCGGCCACTCCCTTATTGCGGGGCGGTAGATGCCGTTTTCGAGCGCTTCGCATATGACTTTAAACTTCGGGTTGTTTGCAACGATCTCCGGATCGTTCAACACGGAATAACGGCAAGGTACTCCTCCGGCTGTAACCGTTCCCTTCTGCACCTCGGGATCCATAAGATAACTCAGCAGTTTTCCGGCCAGTTCCTTATTCTTGGAGTTCTGCGGTATGCCCAGCGTCCATATGCCGTATATGTTGGAATTGTAAACGGGGCTTTGCAGATCAACACGACCCGACAGGCTCACGTAATCGATCTCATTATGGCTGCCCGCATCATACCAGCCGGGCCATCCGACAGCCGCCGCATATCTGCCTTTTTCCAGGCCTTCGATCAGTTTATCCTTGGACGCGCTTTCTCCGGTCTTTATGAGTTCCATATAAAACCTCAGCGCCGCGGCAAATTCCGTCGTATGCACGGTGGGATTGTTGTTCTCATCCACCACCCAGCCTCCGAATGCCCTGAGTATGGGCAGGAAGTCGACCACGATATTGTTTTCGGTGTCACCCCTGTATATGAAGCCGTTTTTGCCGTGTGCCTTTGCTTCCTTGCAGAATGCGGTCAGATCGGAAAGTGAAGAAAAGCCGTCCGCAAATCCGTATTCCGCAGCCAGCGTCTTGTTATACATCAATACGGTCACATTGCCGAAATACGGCATAAGATATGTTATGCCGTTCTGTACGCATATGCTTGAAGTAGCGGATATGATATCGTCGTCTATAACGCAGCCGAGTTTTCCGATGTTTGCCAGCACGCCCTCTTCCACATATTCCATGACCCAGGAACTGTCGACCATACAGATGTCATATGACCCGTGTCTCAGAACGGAATCGTTCAGCACGTAGCTGTGGAGATCGTTTTCCGACAGTTCGTATATCTCGCAGGTCACGCCGTACTTCTGCTCAAAATCCGGAAGACATTTTTTGATAACGTCCGAATATACTCCGGCTCTCAGAGCCAGCACCAGTTTTTCACCCTGCTCTTTACCGCCGCAGCCGCACAGCGAAAGTAGCATGCAAAGAATCATTGCAAAAGCGAGTATCCTTTTCTTCATTCTCTCTCCTTATCGTGCATTTATGCCTTATGCGCTTCCAAATATTCACCGATCACGTTTTCACATTCGTCCGTGTCCATCTTTTCTATGGCCATGCATATCCTGTCGGTGTACTTCCTGATTTCATCAGGGAATTGGCCTTTCTTTAATTTCTCGCCGCACGCTTCCATCGCGTCCATATCAAGCTCGTCGCAAGCCCTGACGAGTTCGTCGAGAATATCGGCAAGCTCATCTTCGGATATTCCTGCATGTTGTTCTTCCGGAACACCTTCTCCGCCAAAATACTTTGACAGGCTTTCCAGAAGAGTCTTAAACGTCTGCATCGTGACTGAATGATACATCTCAACCACCTCTGCCTCCGCTGCCTTGCCGGCCTTTTCAAGCTTCTCGGCCAGATCGCCGAGTTCCACGGCACCTATCTGCCTGGATGTGCTCTTAAGCGAGTGCATACGTATCGTATAGTCGTTCCAGTCGCCGCGCGCCGTGGCATCCTCGATCGCCTGATAGATAGCTGGTCCTTTTCTGTAATAGTCCGCAACTATCTTCTTGAACAGAACGGGCGATCCGAGTGCTTCTATAGCCTTAGCGCAGTCCAGACAGTCATACAGATCCGTGTCTTCCGATACGGCCGTTGCCCCGTCCTCAGTCTTTTCGACATTTTCTTCTATGATCTTATCCTCGGGCAGCCACTGTGAAAGCTTTGAATTAAGCTGCTTTACATCGATGGGCTTTGCGATCAGATCCGCCATTCCTGCTTTTATGAACATTTCCATGCTGCCCTCGGCAACATTTGCGGTAAGTGCTATGATCGGAGTGTCCGCGGCATCGGGTATGGTCTCCCTTATCGCACGGGTTGCCTCTATGCCGTCCATTCCGGGCATCATATGATCCATAAGTATCAGATCGAAGTGCTCTTTTTTCAGTATTTCGAGTGCCTCCGGTCCGCTGAGAGCAGTGGCGCACTGTATCTTCATGGGCTCTATGAGGCCCTGCGCTATCGTCAGGTTGATCGAATTATCATCGACGATCAGCACCTTTGCATCGGGTGCGGTGAACTTAACGGCGCCGTTCTTGTCCCTGTTGCCCCATACCGCACTGATATCCTTATTGTTAAGCGCAAGGTAATATGTCAGCGTGTTCATGGGATTTCTCATCGGGCGTATGTTCTTCTTATCGGATGTGAAATCACTGTGAATGCCGATCGATACGATGCAGGTCATATCGGGATGCTCATCGAGGAAGTTCTCAACATCATGGGTGAAAAGAGCTTCGTCTATGAACAGAAATTCCTTTTTGCCCGTGGGCACATACTCGTCGAAATTATTTATGATACGGCTTTCCACTCCGAGAGACGACATTTCTATGCTGAAGCCTTCGATCATAAACGGTATCTCCGTCATGCAGAAAGCGATCTTGTTCTCAGGCTCATCGATAACAAGGACTCTTGTCGGATCTCCGACCTTCTGCGGGATCCTGATGCCTACATCGGTACCTTTTCCGTATTCGCTCTGTATCTGAATGGAGCCGCCCATGGCTTCGCAGAGTTTCTTCGAGATCACAAGGCCGAGACCGGTTCCCTCGACGCTTCTGTTTCTCTTGCTGTCAACCTGCTGGAAGCTTTCGAAGAGTCTGTCCAGATCCTCCTTCTTTATGCCTATGCCGGTATCTATAACATGGAAATCGAGGATGACCTCCTGCTCGCTCTTTTGCTCCACCACGAGTTTTATCAACACGAAACCTTTATCCGTAAACTTTATCGCGTTGTTCGCGATATTTATGAGCACCTGGCGTATTCTCATACTATCGCCGTAGAGTCCCTTAGGCAATGCGGGATCGACCGCAAAGAACAGTACTATATCCTTATCACCTATCCTGCTCTGCAATATGTTGGATATATCATTTACTTCCGACAGCGGCTCATAATTGTCGGGTACTATCTCCATCTTTCCGGCCTCGATCTTCGAATAATCGAGGATGTCGTTGATTATGTTCAAAAGGTTGCTGCCCGATCTTCTGATCTGGTTCAGGCAATCCTTTACTCTGTCGGGCACATCTTCCCTGAGCGCTATCTCCGTCATACCGATAACGGCGTTCATAGGTGTGCGCAGCTCATGCGACATATTTGCGAGGAAGTCGGATTTCATCTTTGCCGTTCTTTCAAGCTCAGAGTTGGCTTTTTTCATTGCCCGCAGCTGCTCCACCATTCCGGTCACATCACGGAAGGTATAGACCGTGCCCGTATATGTCTTTTCGTTTCCGAGTATTTTTTTCTTTGCAATGTAGTACTTGTCGCCGTCTTCACCCGAAAGCCGCAGAACTTCCTTTCCCTCCACGATCTCAATCTGCGTGAACCATTTTTCAACCTCAGCGATATCCTTCAGGTCTTCAAGCAGATCGGTATCGGGTATCTCCTTCATCGGCGCATTCATATGTATCAGATCATTGAAGGAATTGTAGAGAATGAGTCCGTCGCTCATATCATTTGCAAATGCAAGAAGCGTGGATTCCCTGAGTCTGATATCGGACTGGAAGAAAGCGCAGTAAAAAGCGAAATAACAGATCGGATTCATAAGAAGCGTGAACAGCCATATCGGCCACGAGCTGTTGAAGTAGAGCCACATCAACCCCAGAAGGGCAAACTGGAATATGGCCATGACCGCATATTTCTGCTTATGAACGGAATATGCATTGGCAAAACATACAGCCAGCACAATGAACACCACAAGACAGGAAGCATAGCAGACAAGCGCATAGGAACCGAAGGTCAGAAGCCCTTTGTTCCCTGGCATTTCGGAAACGGTCCACCAGAGCCTTCCGAGAAAAAGCTCCTTCTTGTATTCAAGCATTCTCGGACGGTTGAAACAGTAGATTACCAGAAATGACTGAAAAGTGCTGACAAGTCCCATGGGGATCAGGGACAGGTCATATCTCTTACCGGAACTCATACGGCTTATGGTCCACACGGCTCCGAAAAACATCCATGAATTGACAAGATAATAAGCCAGAAAAAGATTTCTGGCTCCTTTTATCGTAGTGCATTCAAGTAAGGCGATGCAAAGCGCATCGGCCAGTATCAAAAGAAACGTGGTGAGGGTGTAACCTATGTTTATATGCTTGACCTTTACGCTGGACATCAGCGTGATAAGGCCCAAAACGATCGCTAATATGAACAAAGCCTTCAGCAGCATGTTTTCCTCCGTTCCGGGAAGCCTGTCAACCTATGAGTTTCTTGATAACGTTGATCAGTTCGTCCCTTTCGATGGGCTTCAAGAGGTATCCCTGGGGATTCAGAGCAAGAACTTCCTTGATCCTTTCACTGTCGTTCACTCCGGTAAGGAAGACGATCGGGATGCTCTCCATATTATCCATCATACGGATCTTTTCCATTACGACCTTTCCGTTCTCGATGGGCATTTCGTAGTCCAGAAGGATAAGATCCACCATCTTTCCGCTTTCGAGGAACTTATATGCTATACGGCCGTTGACCGCGGCAGCGACCTCATATATGCCTCTGAGCTGCTCCTTTACTACACGGAGCATAAGAGGATCGTCGTCGACAACGAGGATATGCTTCATCCTGCCCGCTTCGGCAGCAGCCTTCTCCTCTTCTTCCTTCTTTTTACGCTCTTCTTCGATGAGAGCGGCGGCTTTTTCGCGCTCCGCCTC
>JAEEGL010456485.1_pt1 | contig 56113 bp, 49 predicted proteins | sample 9134231 | NCBI WGS metagenome assembly JAEEGL01 (sample SAMN16246548, study PRJNA631951) | gut metagenome | biome: gut microbiome; feature: rumen; material: fiber-attached | host: Bos | place: Iran: Karaj | collected 2018-10
ATCTCCAATAAATTCATAAAAAAATAACATGTCTGTTACCAAGGAACGAGTCGAAGCGGAGGGAGCGCCGACCAGGTGGGAGGAAAAGGCTGCAGGGATGCAGCCGACAGAGACCAAAGCCGGCCCGGAGATGGCAAACAGGAGGTTTGACAACGGAGGGCGACTCCGGCTATCTCCAGTAAATTCATAAAAAAATAACATGTCTGTTACCAAAAAACGAGTCGAAGCGGAGGGAGCGCCGACCAGGTGGGAGGAAAAGGCTGCAAGGATGCAGCCGACAGCGACCAAAGCCGGCCCGGAGATGGCAAACAGGAAGTTTGACAACGGAGGGCGACTCCGGCTATCTCCAGTAAAAGCATGACATCGGATGGCGACTCCGGCTATCTCCAATAAAAGTTTGACACAGAATGGCGACTTCGGCTATCTTCAGGAATTTCAGGGGGTAGCTTTGCCTAACTTTTCGTATTTCTTCCTTATATTAAGTTGACAACTGGAAAAAACGCTATATACTTATTATTAAGAATAATTATAAACTTCGGAGGTTTAATTGTGAAAAAGAAATTCCTTGCTGTTTTTGCATCTTTGTTCGTATTCGGAAGTGTAAGTTCGTTTGCATTTGACTGGTCTCAGTGCTGGTGCAACTATGGTGGTGGAGTAGAAAAGGGAGACTTTATCCTTCATGTGGACACGGGATTGGGCGACTGGCTAGGTTTCCCAAGTCATTCGTATTTTGAGGACAGGTGGGCTGTACCTTACGTGGAAGTGGGGCTAAATTACGCTGGTTTTATCTGGAAGCTGCCGTTTACATTTGGTGGATACGTGGGTTTTGATGGTTACGGTTACCGCAGTTCCTATGACGGAAGGACATATAGCTTCCCGAAGCTGTATACAGGTGGAGACATAGCATATCACATTCAGCTTCCGCCGGAGATAATCGATTTGTACGGAGGTTTCAGGCTTGGAACCAAAATTTATATGGGCGATTGGGAACACGTATGGCATGTTTCCGTGGATCCTTACTTTGGTGTCAACTTCTTCTTTACGGATTTCTTTGGCCTGAATGTGGAAACCGGTTATGAAAACTGGCTTAGGGCAGGTCTAAGCTTTAAGTTCTAGTTTGACTGGAATTAAATAACCGTCATTCTGAACTGTGTTAATGTCATTCCGGACTGTGTTAATGTCATTCCGGACTTGATCCGGAATCTAACAAAAGATGCTGTGCGAAGCCGCCGAAGGCCATCAAGTTCAGCATGACGAAGGTCAAGTTCAGCATGACAGAATGGGATGTCGTGCCGGAGTTTTTTCTGGCTGGCATCCCGTTTTTTTTATCGAAAAAAAGTGAATTCTTTGAAATTTTCTACTTTCCTATTGAATATAATGACGTTTTCTATTATATTATATCAATCATAGAAAATGGGTTTTCTCCATTCTTCTTTTTTAACCTGAATTTTTTTTAGAGAGGTAAACAATATGAGCTTTGATATTACCAAGGTACGTAATATCGGTATCAGCGCCCACATTGACTCTGGCAAAACAACTCTGTCAGAACGCATCTTGTTCTATTCCAACAAGATTCACCAGATTCACGAAGTCCGCGGTAAGGACGGTGTCGGCGCAGTTATGGATTCAATGGATCTGGAACGTGAGCGCGGCATCACAATTCAGTCTGCTGCAACACAGGTTAACTGGAAGGGAACAACTATCAACTTGATCGACACACCAGGACACGTTGACTTTACTGTTGAAGTTGAACGCTCTCTCCGTGTTCTTGACGGTGCCATCCTGGTTTTGTGTGCAGTAGCAGGTGTTCAGTCACAGTCAATCACTGTAGACCGCCAGCTCAAGCGCTATCATGTACCCCGCATCGCATTCGTTAACAAGTGTGACCGCCAGGGTGCAAACCCAATCCGCGTAAAGAACCAGCTCCGCGAAAAGCTCGGACTCAACGCATACATGGTTGAACTTCCAATCGGTCTTGAAGACAAGCTCCAGGGTGTTGTAGACCTGATCGCCATGAAGGCATATTATTTTGAAGGTCCATCTGGAGAAGAAGTACGTACTGCTGAAATCCCTGCCGAACTGGTTGAGGATGCAAAGAAGTACCGCCAGGAAATGCTCGATGCCGCATCTATGTTTGACGACAGCCTTATGGAAGACATCATGGAAAAAGGCTATGATGATCTTGACGAGCAGAAGATTATCGGTGCTATCCGCAAGGGAACTCTTGAAGAGCAGTTTGTAGCCGTATTCTGTGGTTCAGCCCACATGAACAAGGGTATCCAGCCGCTTCTTGACGGTGTTGAGCGCTACCTCCCGAACCCAACCGAAGTACACAACTACGGTCTGGATCTGGACAAGAACGAAGAGCAGGTTGAACTGTTCAACGTAGAGAACAAGCCTTGTGTAGCCCTCGCATTCAAGCTGGATGACGGTCAGTATGGTCAGCTTACTTATGTCCGCATCTATCAGGGTAAGATTACAAAGGGTGACGAACTTTTCAATACACGCGCACAGAAGAAGTTCAAGGTTGGACGCATTGTCCGCATGAACGCTGCCGCAATGGAAGATATCAACGAAGGTATGCCTGGTGACATCATCGCTCTGTTCGGTGTTGAATGTGCATCTGGTGATACATTCTGTGGTGGTGGCCTCAACTATGCCATGACCTCAATGTTCGTTCCAAATCCAGTTATTTCAGAAGCCATCACTCCAAAGAACAAGTCTGATGCAGCAAACATGTCAAAGGCCCTTAACCGCTTTACAAAGGAAGACCCGACATTCCAGACTTATGTTGATCCTGAATCAAACCAGACAATCATCAAGGGTATGGGTGAGCTTCACCTTGCAGTTTATGTTGAACGCATGAAGCGCGAATACAAGTGCGAAGTTATCGTTAGTGAGCCGGAAGTAGCATACCGCGAGTCAATCACTCAGAGAGCAGACTTCAACTACACACACAAGAAGCAGACTGGTGGTTCAGGTCAGTACGGTCGTGTTGCCGGATTTATGGAACCTCTGGCAGACAAGGATTACGAGTTTGTAGACTCTATCAAGGGTGGTGCAATCCCCAACGAATACATCCCATCCTGCGACAAGGGATTCAAGCGTGCAATGGAAAAGGGTTCACTCATCGGTGCTCCTGTTGTTGGCGTCCGCATGACAATCAACGACGGTCAGTATCACCCGGTTGACTCTTCTGACATCGCATTCCAGACTGCTGCCATTGGTGCTTTCCGCGAAGGTTACGAAAAGGCAAAGCCAGTTATTCTTGAACCTATCATGAAAGTTCAGATTGCAGGACCTACTGAATTCCAGGGCAACATGTTCGGCCTTATCAACCAGAGGCGCGGTGTAATCATCGATTCAACAGATGAAAACAACACTTCAACTGTAAACGCCGAAGTTCCACTTTCAGAAATGTTCGGATTCTCTACCATCCTCCGTTCTTCAACTCAGGGTAAGGCAGAATTCACAATGGAATTCGAAAAATATGGCCGTGTTCCAAACAATGTTGCAGAAGAACTCATCACTGCATACAAAGAAAAGCGCAAGGCTGAACAGAAATAAGGAGTGAACTATGGCAAAACAGGAATTATACGAACGCAGCCCGATCCGTGCTTTTGACGAAGTTGCAAACGGTGGTCTTAAGGCCGGAGAATTGGGACTGGTTACTTCAAAGAAAGGTCTGGGAAAGACATCTGTTCTGGTTCAGTTCGGTATGGATACTCTGCTCAACGGAAAGCAGCTTGTGCATGTTTCTTTTGACCAGCATTCATCCAACGTAATTTCCTGGTACGACAGCATTTTCAGCGAAATCTCAAAGAAGAAGGCAATTTCTTCTGACGTAAAGGACCAGCTGATCCGCAACCGTACCATCCTTAACTTTAACCAGGACAACTTTAGCCTGGAAAAGGTAGTCAACACACTTAACGCACTCAAGGCAGGCGGTATCGCTGTTGCAGGTGTAGTAATCGATGGTGTTGATTTTACTAAGGCAAAGGAAGCAGACATTCAGGCTGTTGCAAGCTATGCAAAGGCCACAAAGGTAAAGGTTTGGATTTCTGCAACCGCTGACGGCGACAAGCTCGCTGATCAGGCTCCAAAGGCAATTCTTCCGTATTTCACTGCGGTAGTTCACCTTTCTGCAACCAAGGGTGCCGGTACAAAAGTACAGATCCTCAAGGCAGGCAAAAAGGAAAACGTCGAGTCAACACTCAAGCTCGACCAGAAGAGCCTCCTTATTACAAACAAATAATTCACATCCTTTGTGATTGAATAGAAGAAGCTCTGTAGGCAACTACAGGGCTTTTTTTGTTACAAAAGCAACATGCAGAGTCATCTGATAACAACTTTTTTCAATTACCCATCATCAAGAGATTAACAAAATCAGCAAGACACTCCAAATTTAAAGAAAAATCGTAGATTTTTCGAATCCGCGTGACAACCCCTTTTTATCCAAACGTGATTTTTGTAGTGAATAAAAAAAGGACTGCCACAAAGACAGTCCTTGTAATAGTCGGGCTAACCGAATTCGAATCGGTGACCCCAAGTCCCCCAGACTTGTACGCTAACCAGCTGCGCTATAGCCCGAAAATTTAATAAAAAGATAATATCATAAATGACGGTTTTATTCAAGCGGGGAGAGAAAGCTATATTCTCCCTTGCCGATGCCACGGTTTTTTGTTATCATCATTTATAAGAAGCAACTTTTGGGGCTTTGGGTTGTTTATAAGTTATGGTAATTCTAACTTGTTAGTTAAGATTCCGGGTCAAGCCAGGAATGACAAATCAGACATCTTTATGGAGGATTCTTTATGAAAACAAAATTATTCAAGTTACTGCCATGTGCACTGGCACTTTTTATCTCTACACTGCCGGTTGTCTCGCAGCCTGTATTGGTTGATGCAAACAGCAAGATTGAGTATGCGATTGAGTGGCACTTGAACGGGGGGACACAAAATCCTGCCAATACCGACACATACACAGCGGAAGACGGATTGGTTCTTGCCACACCGACTCGCTCCGGATACACCTTCAACGGATGGTACACAAACGCAGACCTTAGCGGCTCAAAGGTAACGTCCATACCGAAAGGTTCCACACAGAAAAAGACATTTTATGCCGGATGGGTCATAACAAAGGAACAGGCCATAAAGATAATGCAGGATGAGATGGTCACTGTAATTCCTGCCGGTAAAAAAGCAAACATGGAAAACTTTGCCGGAACCGAGGGAATCCAGATCATCAACGCATACAAGATAGCCAAGCACGAGATAACCCAGGATGTCTACATGGCTGTTATGGGATATAATCCGAGTAGTTTTAAGAATAATCCATATGGTGACGATGTACAGGAAAAGCGTCCAGTTGAAAATGTAAGCTGGTATGACGCAATTTATTTCTGCAATAAATTGAGCATTCTAATGGGACTTACACCAGCATATTCTGTTGATGGAAAAACTGACCCTGCAACCTGGGGCTATACTCCTCACAAAGTAAATGACTTTTATGACAAAGTAGTCTGCAACTACAGTGCCAACGGATTTCGTCTGCCAACAGAGGCTGAATGGGAAATGGCAGCCCGCGGTGGAGTTAGTGGAGGATGGGATTATACATATTCTGGAAACAACAGAGTAGATGATGTTGCATGGTATGATGATAATTCATTCGATAGGAATGATTATCAGAATAAAACTCATGAGGTAGGAAAGAAACTAGCAAATACACTTGGGATATACGACATGAGTGGAAACGTATGTGAATGGTGTGACAACTATTACAGTTCGTCATCGTCCTACCGCGTCTACCGTGGTGGTGGCTGCAACAGCAGCCTCTACGGCAGCAACAGCTGCGACGTTTCGAACCGGAATTGCGAAAACCCGAGATACGGTAGCTACAACCGAGGCTTCCGTGTGGCTTGCACAGCTTATTAAGATTCTTGTGGCAGGGAAATCAGGTTTTGTGGTGCAGGGGCGCGTGTGGTGGACGTGTGTGTGCTGCAAAAGCTGATGGGCTTTAATAATCATCCTTTATCTTTGTTTAAATAACAAGGAGGGAAAAATGAAATGTCCGATTTGTAAATATGGTGAAATGAAGGATGGTTTTACGCAGGTAGTTTTGACACGTGGAAATGCAACCGTAATTTTCCGTAATGTTCCCGCCCAGATTTGTGATGATTGAGGCGAATATTATCTGGACGAGAAAACAGCCCAAGATGTTTATAAACGCGCAGACCAATGTTTTTCTTCGGGCCAGGAAGTTACAATCATGGAGTATAAGCAGCCAATTTCTGCCTGATTAAGATTCCGGGTCGAGCCCGGAATGACAAACCTAAAAAAGGAAATTGCGTAGCAATTTCGAATCCGCGTGACAAACCCTTTTCTTCCATAATTCAAAAAAAAATTTTGCATTATTCCAATTTGGGGTCTATAATGTAGGTATGGGGGTTCCCAAATACTTGTAGAAGGAGCAGGGTATGGCGGTTATTGCAATCAGTCGGCAGGTAGCGTCTTTGGGCGATGAAATAGCGGGTGCGGTGGCGAAAAAGCTTGGATACAAGTTCATTGACCGCAAGCAGATAGAATCCCGCATAGTTGAACTGGGGTTTCCCAAGTCCAAAATGTCGCGTTATGACGAGCGTAAGCCCGGTTTTTTTGCCAGCCTGAACAAGGATCGTGACGAATACTTGAACTACATGCAGTATGCCGTACTAGAGGCGGCCTCCGTGGGTAACTGCATTCTCATAGGCCGTGGTGCCTTTAAAATCCTTGAATCCGTGGACAACATGATTTCCCTGCGTCTTGTTTCCTGCGACAAGGTCCGTCTTGAACGCCTTAAAAAAGAATTCAACTGGAACGACAAGCAGGCTCAGGCCAGAATCAACGAAAGCGACAACAACCGAAAGGGTTTCCACAGGAGTTTTTTCAACATAGACAACGAGGATGCAAGCCAGTACATGCTCACCCTTAATACGAGCGTTCTTTCCCTGGAGGATGCGGTTAAGGTAATTGAAGGTGTCGTAAAGAATTATGTCAATGCCGGAAAAGAATCCAACGGCCGCACGAAAATCGAACAGCTTTTAAAGGGCCAGCGTCTGGTGAACCAGCTTTTATTCGATTACAAGCTGAACATCAATTTCCTTAGGGCAGAGGTGGAGCCTTCTGTTATTACATTGCATGGTGTGGCGGATTCCATAGGGGTTGCGGACAAGGCTGTTCAAACTGCAGCAAAAATCCTGCCCAGCTGTGAAATAAGAAGTGCAATCACAATTGTGCAGGATTTCAAGTCGTACCAGTAAACTAAGTTTTTTGTTCCGGATATGCCCTAGAGGCTCTTTGCGACGCGTTTGTCATGGGTGCTGAAATATGCATCCACTATGCGCCTCATCTCCTGAATGTTGGTAACAATCATAAAGTCGTCATAAATCTCGAGCTTGTTCTTTGCGGAGAATTTATTCAGCTCTTCTTTTGCCTCGTCCACGGTTATGCCTGCCCAGTGGGCAACATCGTTCATGGTTAGGAAGAATTTCCTTCTTGGAGATCCGTCCGGTCCGCGTTCTGCAACTGGGGTCATGTCGTCGTACATAAGGAATACGTTGGCGATTCTTGCCTGAAGTTCCCTGATTACAAGGATGCTGAACCTCTGGTGCTGGTCGTAGATGCGCTTGCAGAAAAGCTTTAGGAGGTGCATTGCAATCTGCGGGTTGCCCATGATAAGGATCTTGAAGTTTTCCTTGTTGAATTCAAGACATTTTACCTTGCCCTTTGCGATACATGTTGCGCTGCGGGGTGAGTTGTCCAAAATTGCCATTTCTCCAAAGAATTCTCCGGGACGAAGGATGTCCAGGTTCTTCATGGTTCCCTTTATGCATTTTTCAAGCTGAACCTGACCTGACTGAATCAGATAGAAGCAGTCACCCGGCTCAAATTCGCTTATGATTACGTCTCCGTCCACATACTGCTTGGAGAAGCGCTCAAACATAGGAAGCTCAAACTGCTTGAGGGCGTTGTCTTCCTTTGTGATTGATGCGGCCATTTCCTCAATCTTGCTTTTGCTTGCGGCCTGCCTCTTTTCCTGGGTGATGGCCTGATCCATGAGCTTTTTTGCTGTTCCCGCGTTGCTTGCGTTGGGGAATTTAAGCAGGAGTTTTTCACATACGCTGCGGCATGAGTGGTATTTCTGCTCGTCAAAGAAACATTTTGCAACGATAAGGAGTCCTGTTTCCGGAGGGAAAGATATTACGTCTGTCTTGAGGATGGTCTCTGTCTTGCGGTGAATCTGCCTGAGGCTCTTGCTGAAAACCTTGAGCATTTTCATCAAAACTGCCTGGTTGCCGCCAAAAAGTTTCTCAAACTCCTGGACTGACATCTGGACAACTTGGGTATCGGTCACAACATTGGCCGTTTCCATCCTTGGTTTACGGGCAAGGGCGCTTTTTACCCCAAAGAATTCTCCCACGTTAACCAGTTCGCTCAACTGGTTGCCGGTCTCCAAATCGGTCTGTGTCAAAACAACGGAGCCTGACTGAAGGATGTAAACACGTTCATCCTTGTCGCCCTCAAAGAAAATGATGGAGCCTTTAGCATAAGTCAAAACTTTTGGCATAAAAACTTCTCCTTGCATAACAAAGGTTTTTATTGAACTTCCAAAAATCAGTTGAATTTTGAAAGTGGCTTTTAAACAAACTTATTATATCATATTTTTTTAATTTGTGCTATTATTTTGAATGAATATGATAGATTTACACACTCATTCAACGGCATCTGACGGAACAATGTCTCCATCTGAATTAATGAATTATGCTTCTTCCAAGGGCATCTCTGTAATAGCACTTACAGACCATGATACAACCGCAGGACTTGCAGAGGCGAGTCATGAAGCAAAAAAACTGGGAATGACCTTTGTACCCGGCATAGAAATCTCTGTGGAATGGCCAACTGGAGAATTTCATCTTCTGGGACTAGGACTTACGCACAGCTCTCAAGAATTAAAAGACACCATACTAAATCTTCGGCAAGAACGGAAAAATCGTAACCGAAAAATGGCGGAAAAATTGCAGGAAAATGGTGTTGACATAACTTACGAGGAAGTATTTGAGCGTTATGGCACGGAAAACATCGGAAGGCCCCATTTTGCCTCGCTTATGGCGGAAAAAGGCATCGTAAGGCACCGTCAGCAGGCATTTGACGTGTATTTTGCGTCAGGAAGGCCATGTTACATCCCCCGCATCGGCGTGGAGCTGGACAAGGCTGTTCAGGCCATAAAGACAAGCGGAGGAATCCCCGTGCAGGCCCATCCTTTGTCCATGTATGTCTCCTGGGGAAAGATGGAAGAAACGATGAGGGACATCCGTTCAAAGGGTGTGGCAGGACTTGAGGCATGGCATTCGGCCATCCGTGTGGGGCAGGCGCAGAGACTTGAAAAACTTGCCCGTGACCTGGACATGATTGTTACCGGCGGCTCTGATTTTCATGGCGAAAAGGTGCGTGCAGACAGGCATATCGGCTATACGGCGGGTAAAAAGCCCATTCAGGACAGGTTTTGGGAAGAGGAATTGAAACCGGCCTTGATTAAAACACACGGTTCAGGGGTCCTTGATTTTATAGGATGATTAAGAATTAAGAATTATGAATTATGAATTATGAATTATTGCTCACCCCCTTGACATATTTGCAAAATAAGAGGAAAGTACTGTAATGGAAATGAATGAAATTTTTCGTTTTTTTCCAGCGTCGGCATAGATTTTCGGCGTGATTTTAGTTTCAGGAGTTGTACCCACAGTGAACGGCAGTACAGTTTCTATTGATCATGTTTCAAAGCACTTCGGTGATTTTCATGCTTTGGATGACATTAATTTTACGATTAAACAGGGAGAATTCTTTTCCCTGCTTGGACCGTCAGGATGTGGAAAGACCACACTTTTGAGGATTATAGCTGGCTTTGAGTTCCCGGACGAAGGAACCGTTCTTTTTGACGACCAGAACATAATCTCGCTTCCTGCCAATAAAAGACAGAGCAATACGGTTTTTCAGAGTTATGCGCTTTTCCCGCACTTGAGCGTTTACGAGAATGTAGCGTTCCCGTTGCGCCTTAAGAAAATCGCTAAAAACGAAATCGATGAAAAAGTAAAGCAGTATCTTCATCTTGTTCAGCTTGAACAGCACATGTACAAGAAGCCGAATCAGCTTTCCGGCGGACAGAGGCAGCGTGTTGCAATAGCGCGTGCCCTTATCAACGAGCCTAAGGTTTTGCTTTTGGACGAACCTCTTTCTGCCCTTGATGCAAAGCTCCGTTCAAATCTTCTGGTTGATCTTGACGCACTTCACGACAAAATCGGAATTACCTTCATCTATGTTACCCACGACCAGAGTGAGGCCCTTGCCGTAAGCGACAGGATTGCCGTAATGAACCAGGGACACGTACTCCAGGTAGGCACTCCGTTTGAGATTTACGAAAGCCCTGCCACACAGTTTGTAGCACAGTTCATCGGTGAGACAAACCTTTTCGAAAGCACTGTGGTCAACTGCGAACCATACACATCTCCAAAGGGAGAAAAGGAATTCATGGTCACACTGAACACTCCGGCATTGGGAATGCAGGCCCAGCTTACCGGAGAAACAGCCGCCACACGCGAGGAAGACAAGAACATCCTGGTAACCGACTACGAGGAAACAAAGCCCGGACAGAAGGTTGCCTTTACCGTACGTCCTGAAAAAATCCGCATAACGACGGAAGAGCCTAAAATCAACGGACGCAAGGACATCAACGTGTTCAAGGGTGTTGTTGAAGAGCCGATTTACACGGGATTCCAGTCCAAGTTCTATGTCCGCCTTGAAAACGGAAGCATAGTCAAGGTATTCAAGCAGCACGTGAATTATCTGGATGACGGTCCCGAGATTGCATGGAAGGATACTGTCTATATCTCATGGGCAGCAGAAGACGGATACATCGTCGAGGACATAAATAAATGAAAGAGGCCAAGAAAAAGGAAAAGCTGTCGGCCGACCTTAAGCTTGCAAATGCGGCTCACGGTGCCAAGTACAGGAAATCAAATCCCGGTCCCTTTTATGCATGGCCTATGGGATTGTGGTTTTCCATCTTCTTTATCGTTCCCATCGTCATAATCGTCGCCTATTCATTTATGACCCGCGATGTTTATGGTGGAGTTGAATTCAAGTTTACGCTCAAGGCATACAAGCAGATGTTTGATCCCGCCTATGGAAAAATATTTCTGAGGACCCTCTTCATCTCTACGGTTTCAAGCCTTGTGTCAATTTTGATTGCGCTTCCGTGCGGATATGCAATGGCAAGAAGCAAGCATCAGACATTGTTTTTGATTCTGGTAATCATTCCGTTTTTGACCAACAGCCTCATCCGTATTTTTGCATGGATGACGATTTTGGGCGACAACGGACTTTTGAACAACATTCTGCATTTCTTCTGGAACATCGGCCATTCTCTTGGGCTCGGTGCAAAGGATGCGGTTTTCGTTCCCCATAAGTTCATGTTTACCCAGGGGGCCATCATACTTGTAAGCATCTACATGTATCTGCCGTATGCAATCCTGCCTGTGTTTACCGCTGTAGACCGTTTTGACTTTAGCCTTCTGGAAGCGGCACGTGACCTTGGGGCAACAAAAATGCAGTCCATGACAAAGATTCTTATTCCGGGTGTACGTAGCGGAATCATCAGCGCCCTGATCTTTACCTTCATTCCGATTTTCGGTTCATATACCGTACCTCAGATGGTCGGTGGAAAGGACAGCTACATGCTTGGAAACATCATAGTTGACCAGGTTCAGAAGGCAAGGAACTGGCCTCTTGCGTCAGCGTTCAGTCTTGTCATTACGGTTATCTCTATGATTTGTATCCTGTGGATGCTTGCCTCAAACAAAAAGGAAGCAAACCTCAAGAAAGTTTCCACCAAGGAAGACATTGCGGCCAATACAAACACACCGCTTCTTGCAGGAAACACTCTGGGAGGCATAAAATGAAAAGCAATCCATTTAAACTCTTTGCAAAAAAACTGAAGCCCTCAGAGCCAGCCAGACATGCCAAACGCGAATGGAAAAAACACGAGGGAAGGATAAGCTTCTCCAAGACGGTGCTTGCATTGTCCCTGCTGTTTTTGTTCATTCCTCTGTTCGTGATCATATTCTATTCGTTCAACGAGTCAAAGGATACCAACTTTACCGGATTTTCATTCGTCTGGTACGAAAAACTCATCATGGACAGCGGTGACCTGTGGTCGTCACTGTGGAACAGCTTGATCATAGCGGTAACGTCTTCTGCAACCGCAACGGTTTTGGGAACTTTGGCCGCCATCGGAATCACATGGTACAAGTTCTTTGGAAAGGGATACATCCAGTCAATCAGCTTTTTGCCGATGGTTCTGCCTGAGGTAATCATGGGTATCTCGCTCCTGATTTTCTTTAGCGGAATAAAGATGTCCCTTGGCCTCATGACCATATACATTGCACATACGACATTCTGTATGCCCTTTGTGTATCTGATGGTAAGCGCCCGCATAGACGAATTTGACTATTCGATTATAGAGGCAAGCCATGACCTTGGTGCCAACGAGGTTCAGACGCTTTTCCGTGTAATACTGCCTGCAATCATGCCCGGAATCATATCCGGCTTTATGATGAGCGTGACCATGTCCCTGGAGGATTACGTCATCACGTTCCTGGTAAGTGGCCCTGGAAGTACGACTCTGCCGCTGTACGTTTACTCAATGATACGCTTTGGTGTAAGCCCGGTAATAAATTCACTGTCGTTCGTCCTGATCATTGCGATTTGTACGCTGACAATCCTCTTAAGGAACGGCCTCAAGAGCTTTGCTTCTTCACGATAGTTTTTTTTAGGAGAAAGGTAAGTTTTGCTATGTTTGGCACTTACCTTTCTTTACCTCTTGTTTTAGATTGTAATTTTTTATATAATAAGTATTATGGCAACAACTTCAATTATTTTAACTTTATTAAAGTTTTATTCTAGCAAGCAGCGGACTCCTATTGTTGAGACAGGGGAGTTTGTTGACTATTTAAAAAGGTATGCTCAGCATCATATTGATGAAAACCCGGAGTTAGTGGTCTTTGTAAACGGAACTCAGGAAACACTCCAGGAAGAGCTTTCTAGACTTTCTTCTGAAAAACTGATTTCATTAGTGTCACAGAACGGTAAGCAGTACATTGTTGTTATCAATTATTTTATCGAGCGCTATACCGAGACCTATGCCGAAATGCAGAAGAATTATTCAAGGCCATTCCCGAATCTGAATGATCTTCCAAAACAGGTACCGACCGACATCTGCCAAAAGGAACAGGCTTCCGACATCATTTTCCGTCTGCTGGACAATGAGGTTGAGCAGAACGACAAGACCCTTTACTGCATTCTTTTAAGCAAGGGTGTTCCTGGACTTTTGTTGCCTTCCAATGTTTCAATTGAGACTTTGATCAATATATGTCTTAAAAAACTTCAGGACCTTTTGCGCAAGGATGAAGCCCACGACTATTTCTTTAAGAAGCTTACTCAGTCAAATCAGGGCAGGGAAATCTCCATAAAGAATTTCTTCAACTCATTCCTGGCAAAACCGGAAGAGACATGGATTCAGCTCCGTTCAAACGGTGATTCATTCTACTATTGGAACCAGCTCTGCTATTTCATCAAGCAAGACTGCACAAAGATGAAAGATTTGAGTGCCGAGGACATAAACGTTCTTCAGACTGTATCCGTCATCGAGGTGGCCGCATCATATTACAAGAACAAGGCTTCGGAAAAACTCCTTAAGGATGCCGCCTTCAAGCAGCTGGATGAAATGCTCATGCACCCGCCGTATTATTTTACGATGGATGACATCTCCAAGTTCAAGGATCAGAACGGTGTATTGCTGATTAATAAATATTCAGAGAGTGACCTTAAGAACCATATCGAAAACATGGCTTCACAGGCAATAGGTGCAAATCTTCCTGCCCTGCTTATCTTTAAGGTAAACGAAGTACAGTCATATTTCATCCTAAAGGAAAAGGTTCTGCCTCTTGTCCTCCGCATGAGCAAGGATGCACGTGACATAATCCACGACAGTTTGTGCCAGTCATGGTTCAAATACCTGCATGAGTATGAGACCCTGCCGGAAATGAAGGAAGCCCCGGCATTTGAACGTTGTCTTGAACGTGAGCTCAAGGCCTGTTCTCCAGTGCTGTTTGCTTTGCTTAATTCTTCTTTCCTGCCTGTCCTCTCTTATGATGAGAAAGTTGCGGGAATTACATTGTTCCGTGACGGACTTTTGATTCCGTACAGTGAAATCCTTTTGATCAACCGCCATGAGATTTACTCGGACGCAAAGGTAAAGCTTCCGTTCTGGTATTCTATTCCGGTGTTCTCCTGGATTATGGCAGCCGTCAAACGAAAGAGCAAGGAACAGAAAAAGCGCGACTCAGAAAAATCTGCCACCAAGAAACTTATGGAAGAGCAGAAGGCAAAGGAAGCCGCCAAACAGGCCGAACTTGATGCACGTGACGGAGGGGATCCAAAACTCAGCCGCAAGAAAGAGCTTAGACGTGCCGCCGCAAATGTTGAAAATCAGCTTGTCCCTGAATCCAGTACGATGGACAGGGAACTTGAGTCATACATGCATGAATGGAACGACCGCATAAGCAAACAGGCTCATGATGATCTTCTTGAGGACATCAACACATTGATCCGCGATTACACAAGAAAGACCCTGCGCACATTAAAGACAGAGAACCTTTCCCGCGAGCGTGTTGGAAGTCTTGCAGATGCCCTGGTAGATACACCATCTCTTATGAAGATAAAGAATCATCCGGCATTAAAGAGGTACATTGAGCTTTACATGGTCAAGCTGATTAAGAATCTTCCGTAATCAGTTTTCCGTCTTGCAGGCATTAGTAGTGCCGTTGACTCTAACAATGGAGTGAAAAATGCTTTCTTCTAGATTTACAAACCTCCACCCCTATGTCCCTGGTGAACAGCCAAAGGACAGGGTGTATATTAAACTGAATGCAAACGAAAACCCTTATCCGCCTCACCCAAGCGTAGGAAAGGCCGTTTCTGATCTTGCCCTTAACAAAATTGAAAAACTGGGCCTGTATCCCGATCCCGATGCAAACGAACTCAGGCAGGAAATCGCCACGATGCTGAACAAATCCGGTGCTGTCCTATGCAATGCAAAGATAGACGGAGATGAATGCAGTCCTGATCCAAAAGACAGGATTCCTTTTGAAGTGACTCCGGACATGATTTTCTGCGGAAACGGTAGCGACGAGGTTTTGAGCTTTGTGTTCTATTCGTTTTTTGACAGCGACAGGAAGCTTGTGTTCCCGAATTTCACATACAGCTTTTATCCCGTATATTGCGGCTTTTACGACATTCCGATGGATCTTGTTCCGCTCAAGGACGACTGGACTTTGGACAGGGAAAAGATGCTTGAGGATGCAAACAAATTCAACAGCAGCATAATATTTGCAAATCCAAACGCCCCAACCGGCATTTCCCTTTCCAGGGATGAGGTTGCCGACATGCTAAGGCGTGCCCCCAAGGACAGGGTGTTCATAGTTGATGAGGCCTACTGCGATTTCGGCGGTGAAAGCTGCATTCCGCTTTTAAAGGATTTCAAGAATCTTGTGATTGTACGCACGTTCAGCAAGAGCTTTTCTTTTGCGGGTATGAGGCTTGGCTTTGTCATTGCAAATCCTGATTTGATTAATGCTGTGTTCACGGCCAAGAATTCCTTTAATCATTTCCCTGTGGACAATGTTGCCCAAACTGCTGCAATAGCCTCATGCAGGGCTGTATCCTATTATACGGAAACTTCCAGAAAAGTTGTGGAGCAGAGGGAGCTTTTTACTGAATTCCTTAAAAAGAACGGCTGGTTTGTAATAGACAGCAAGACGAATTTTGTGTTTGCCAAAAAGGAAGGCCACACGGGCAACGAGATATACCAGCATGTAAAGAAAAACGGAATCCTTATCCGTCTGTTCAATACACCGGGAATCGAAGATTTTGTAAGGATTACGATCGGTACCGCTGAGCAAATGGATGCGCTTAAGAAAACACTTGCAGAAATAAAATAAACAGACGTTAACGGGTTTGAATGTTGCCGGATTTATTTGCAGTAAGAAAGCAGATAAACCCGGCGATTTTTTTCTAGAAATGTAAACGGACTCCGGCTTCTGCACCGTGACCTGTGTAATTGAATCCAGGATATTTCTTGAAATTCCATGCGGCAAATACTTCAAGAGGACCTGCAACCATGGCACCTACTTCAAGATGAGACTCAAAGAAGGCTTTTTCAAATTCCTGAAGGAACTGCCAGTCTACGCGCCATTCAATCAGAACGGGCTTGATTGGGTAAGAGCGGAGTATGAATCCGACAATCATGCTGTTATCGAGCGGAATGTTGATGTAATGGTTCCACTGCATGTAGAACCAGACAGAGATTGGGTTTGTCTGTACTAAAGCAAAGTCTCCACCAACGCGTATGTTTCCCTTGTAGCCTGACTCTGCAAGGTATGGATTTTCGCTGTCCGTATTGAAATATGAATTCAACTCAACAACAGGACCAAAGAATTTCCACAGGGCACCCTCAAATCTTGTGGAGTTTCCCATCCACAGGCCAAAGTCGTAGAACATTGAGGTGTCCAGGGCAAATCGATAGAAGTGGTTGGGGAATGTCATGTCAAAGTATCCGGATGTCGCGTCAAAACACATGTAGCGTGGATGTGTTGCATACGGATATGAGTCATAAGTGACGCCCAGATTGTTGTAACCCCAGAGATAACCCAGAATCTCTATAATCAGGTCAACAATGCCATCCTGTACGTCATCGCTGGATGAAGACATCAGTTGGAGTGAGCCAGAGGGGATGCCGTAGTCTACAGACTGTGTAATGCCTGCAGAGGAAAAAAGCAGGGTCGGATTAGAGATGGTCTCTACCGGTTCTGCCCAAAGTCCAATTGAAAACACCAATGCAAATATCGCTGATATTCCAAATTTTTTCATCTTGTTTCTCCTAACAAAATTATTTATGTGCCACAATGACCATTGTCTGTGCGTTCTGGTCATAGGGCCTAGAATCATAACCACCGTATATCTGAGCGTCAGAAAAACCTGTTTCAATCATGATGTTCTTTAGCTCAATGGCAGAATAAAGACGCTGAATGAACTCGTGCTCAATCCGCCTGCCGTCCTTGCCTATTAAAATCCATCTTGAACGAAGGCCTTCCCATGCACCGCTTACTCCAAAATCAGTAAGAACCGTCATGCCTGCACGTTCAAACCATTCTCCGGGTGTAAAATTCAAAATCGCAGTTTCCCGGCTTATGCATTCAATTATAAAAGTACCGCCTTTTTTAAGCGAGTTGAATACGCTCCTCAATATGGCCCTGTCATCTTCAATTGAATCACAGTAACCGAATGAATTGTAAAGGTTCACCGCACAATCAAATGAATCAGGACTTGAAAAACTCCTCATGTCCTGGTTTATTGTATTTATCCTTACCCCCTCGTCACCGGCACTTTCCTGAGCGGCATCCAGAAAAGCCTGCGTGATGTCAACTCCAGTAACATTCATTCCCAAAAGGGCAAGCTCAATGCTTATTCTTCCGGGGCCACAGCATACATCAAGAACGCTGGAGCCTTTGTCCAGACCTGCAAGTGAACATACGGCCTTTGCGATTCCCTTTGCCTCCGCCCAATGCTGCTCATCAAACATGATGGGACCGTATTCAAGCCAGAAATCCTCGTTCTGGAACCACTCTTTTGCCATCTGTCATCTCGCCTTGAACTGGCATGGAGCACGGGCATCCTTGTCGTCCGTGTCGATAAAGGCATAGTCCTTGGTGCTGTTGCAGATGGGACAGTGCCAGTCGCCAGATAGATCCTCAAATTTTGTTCCAGGAGCGATGTTTGAATCTGGATCTCCATTTTCCGGGTCATATACATAACCGCAGACGACACATTTGTACGCCATAAAATTCTCCTTATTATAATTGTACCATTATGAAATCTTTTGTCAATGGTTGTATTGAAACAATATTAAACCGAAGCAAGTTCTTCCCATCGTGAATATGCCTTTTCAAGCTCAGCCTGATTCTGACTGTATTCCTGTCCTGCCCTGGATGAGGTCTCAAAGTCAGAGGAAGCCATGAGTCCTTCAAGCTCCTTTTGCCTGTCTTCCAGCTCCATGATTCTTTCTTCAAGGCCTTCAAATTCCTTCTGTTCCTTGAACGAAAGCTTTTTGCGCGGGGTGGGGGTCTGGTTTTGCCTTGCCTCCTGTTCCTTCTTGCGCTCCTTTTCGCTGGTTTCCCTCTGGATTTTTTCTTCCTCGGCCCTTTTCATTTCCCTGTATGCAATGTATTCGCTGCATTTTCCGACATAGCCCGAGATTGAACCGTCGTCTTCGATTATGAACAGGGTGTCGCATACCTTGTCCATAAAGTAGCGGTCATGGCTTACGACCAAAAGGCATCCCTTGAATGAAGAAAGGAACTGCTCCAGAATGTTCATCGTAAAGATGTCAAAGTCATTGGTGGGTTCGTCCAAAATCAGGAAGTTTGGATTGGAAAGAAGTAGCCTTACAAGAAAGAGGCGTTTTTTTTCTCCTCCGCTAAGGGTACTGACCGGTGAATGCTGGATTTTTCCCTCAAAGCCGAACTGTTCAAGAAACTGGGGTGCGCTAAGGGTGGTTCCGTCATTCATGTGCATTATTTCCGCCGCTTCCTTGACGTATTCCAGGACCGTTAGCGTGGTGTCGGGGAATATGGGGTTCTGCATGTAGTATGCGATTGCCGTGTTTTCTCCCGTGACGACCGTGCCTGTGTCGCTTGGGATTGTGCCCGTGATTATGTTCAGAAAGGTGGATTTTCCGGAGCCGTTGTCGCCAAAGATTCCGATTTTCTGGTTTTTGCTGAAGGTGTAGCTGAATTCCTTTAGGACCTGATGGCCGTTAAAGCCCTTGCTTATGTTGTGGAGCTCAAGAATTTTTCCTCCAAGCCTGCGTCCTTCAACCTCAAAGGTAAATCCCTTGTCCTCCCTGAATTTCTCGCGGTTTATCAGGGCCATGTCGTGCTGGATCCTTGCCTTTGCCTTTGTTCCCCTTGCGCATGGTCCACGTTTGAGCCAGTCTCGTTCTACCCTCAGGACGGATTCTATCCTGCGTTCCGTGTTGGCCTCTACCTCCGCTTCCGTGCTTTTCTTTTCAAGATAGGTGGAATAGTTTCCAACATAAAGCTTGAGCCTGTTTCTGTCCAGCTCGTAGATGTGGTTGCATACTGCGTCAAGGAAATACCTGTCGTGCGTGACCATCAGTACCGAGCGCTTTGTTTCAGCAAGATAATTCTGAAGGTAGTAGATTGTTGAAATGTCCAGATGGTTTGTGGGTTCATCCAGCATCAGTAGGGGAGTGTCTTCCACAAGAACCTGGGCAAGAGCCACTTTCTTTATCATCCCGCCGGAAAGCCCCGACATGGGGCGTTCAAGGTCATGTATGCCGAGGGTTGAAAGGATTGAGCGGACCTGGCTTTCGTAATTCCACAGGTCTCCCGCATCCATTTTTGCCGTAAGGGTGTCAAACTGCTTTTGAAGGCTGGCCGTAACCCCCTTTTCCATCTGTGCGCATGTTTCTTCGTACTGCCTGATTATGTTGAGTTTTGGTGAAGATGAGCGGAAAATGTGTGCCCTGATTGTATCCGTGGGCTTGAATTCCGGGTTCTGGCTCAGGAAAGAAAAAGTGCCGTCGGGTGAAAGCTCCCTGTTCAATACGACAGTGCCTTCGTCCGGCGGCAGTATTCCTGCAATTGTATTAAGGAGGGTTGATTTACCGCTGCCATTGCGTCCTATCAATGCGGCTTTATCGCCCAAATCCAGTCCGAATGTTACGTCCGTAAAAAGCGGTTTTTCACGCCCGATTTTTGCAAGTTTGTTTACCGATAAAAGATTCATGCATGGATTTTAGCATATTGAACGCTTATTTGTCCATGATTGTAATTTCTACACGGCGGTTTTTCTCGCGTCCCAGTTCAGTTGAATTTGAAGCGATTGGAACGGTGTCTCCAAATCCCTGGGTAAAGACCTGGTTCTTTTCACGTGCCCCGATGGAAATCAGGTAATCGGCTACGGCGTGTGCCCTGTTTGCCGAAAGCAGCTGCGGGTCCACGTTGTTGTTGGCCTTTGCCGTGTGTCCGCTTATCAACAGATCGTTGTCCGGGAAGAGGTCAAGAATTCCTGCGATTTTCTGGAGCTTTTCCTTTTCGCTTTCAAGAAGTATGGCGCTGTCCGGCTGGAACTGGATGTTTTCGATGGAAAGTGTGAGTCCCTTGTCGCTTTTCTTTACGTTTACGTTCTTGAGGCCCAAATCCTTGATCTGCTTCTGAACGTCCTTGATGTTGTCTTCCGTACTTGTGCGGATGAAATCTGTAACTTCTGCATGTGCCGTACCGCGGAATTCATACATTCTGCCGTATGCGGTTTCAATCAGGATGCGGAAATCTTCCGTGTAGTGGTCAATGGCACCCTTTTCTGCGTCCCAATAGACCAGTTCGTTGCTGAATCCCATCATTGTCTGAGGATAGTCGGCATAGGGGTCTGCTATGGCGGAAAGGTCACGGCGTGGTGTCTCCATGTACATCGAATATTTTACCTGGAACACGTGGAGTTTGGTTGAATTCTTTGAGACAACCTGGTTGTTGGACTGCTTGCTGATTGAAGATGCGGCATAGCTCATCTGCCTTACCTTCTTCTGCTCGCGGTTTACTGTTCCCAGATACTTGTACTGTGCTGTAAATGGAACCTTGTATGGCGTAAGGAGCCCGAAATTCTGCCTTAGGTCATGTGCCTCGTGGCCGTCTGCACTCCATGTGTCGCCTGGTTTTACTGGATAATCCGGGAAAATCGGTACGTCGCGTACTGTCGGCATGAAGTACTGGTCGCCGATGGTGTATTTTCCCAGCTTGTCGCGGTCAAAGATGCTCTCGTATTCCTCACCCCATGAAAATGAGCCTGTTCCAATTGCGGATTCAGCCTTTTCCGTGGTCATGAACGTGGACTTGTGGTTTGCGCTGCCGTCTGAGTTTACAGAAAGGACCTGGGTGGAAATGCGGTTTATGATTTCGGCCTTGTGGTTCAGGCGCATGTTCACATAAACGTCTTCATTTACAGTTGAAAGAATGCGGTATGAGTCGCCCTTCTGGTACTTGAATTCAAATTTAACGGGGCCACCGCTTGTGTCGTAGGTTTCGGCGGCTAAAGGCAGAGCCAGTGCAAAAACAAATGGCAATAAAAATGCAGTTTTTTTCACGATAAAATACCTCGCTTGTGTATCGGCAGAAAGGGAAGTCCGCTTTATGAACCTTCCCTTTCCACCAAAATTAAAACCATAAGCGGGGTACTTGGTAACAGCTTTAGCTTATTTTTTCTCTTTTGGGTCAGAATTTACCTTTTTAAAGAGTTTCCTGATGAGGCCGATTTTTCCAAAGCACAGCCACCACAGGAGGGCCACAATAAGGATGATCGGAATTCCAAAGAGAATCAGGTACAGCAGGAAGAACAAGATGCCGTTGAAGAAACTTGCTGCGGTTCCCAGGAAGCTCTTGAATCCTGATTTTGTGTCGGGCAGGGTAAATCCCTGTTCTGTTTCGTTTGGAGGAAGGCGTGCTTCCACTGTTATGGTTGAATAGTCTACCTGTGAATTAAGGAGCTTGAGCTGGCCCTTCATGGATTCGACTTCGGATGTGACGTCGTTCAGCTTGCGTTCAACCGCCAGAAGCTCGTCTATGTCTTTTGCCTGCTTGAGGTATGACTGGTAGCGTTCCTGGAGTATGATTTTTGTGTCCAGCCTGCTCTGAAGGTCATAGTACTGGTCGGTTACGTCCTGTGCCTGAATTGTCTTGGAGCGGAGTTTTCCCAGACCGTATACTTCGTTTATTGCAAGTTCAAAGTACATTGATGGAATGCGGATTGTGCATGATAGGGAAGATGGGCCTTCGTTGCTGCTTGAGATGTAGCCGTTCCATCTGGACACCCAGCTGTTGATGCTTTCCCTGGTGTCTGCAAGGGATTCGACTTCCACCCTGATTGTTCCCGTGCGTATGAGCTTGCGTTCAATTTCCACCGGAGCCGCGTTGGCCACTGATGCTTTTTGATCCGCAGATGAACTGGAACCGTCGTAATCACTGAGGTCCATGTCAGAGTAGACTCCGGCCGTTGCGTTTTCTGTTGCATAGGCTGTCTCACCGTATTCCCTTAAGAGCATGCTGTCAGGGATTGCCTCTTTTGAATAGCTTTTTTTAGAACAGCCTGTTACGGCTACCAATGCCATAATTGATAAAATTGTAAGAATCGTTTTTTTCATTTTCTCATCCTTTTTGATTGATTTTGCTCCCGTATTCATACGAAAGGTATAGGCCAAGTGCGCTTGCCATCAGGGCATGGGGATATTCGGGGCCCCCTATGTTTTTAATTACTTGAGATTTTGGTATTTTTGAATAGTTGACGTATTCGTCGCTGTCCAGATGCTGGTTTCCCGTGTATTCAAGGTTTTTTGCAAGAAATACGTGGAAGTGGTTTTGGAATAGGGCAGGATTTGGATTCATGGAGCCGAGCTTTATGAGTGTGCCAGCCTTTGCACCTGTTTCCTCAAGAAGTTCGCGTGATGCTCCCTGTTCGGGGCTTTCACCTTCATCAATTACGCCACCCGGAAATTCCGTGCTGAGACCCTGTTCACCATGCCTCCACTGGGTTACCATAAGGAAATCGTCTCCGTCTTCCGGAATCACGATTACCCAATCGCGGCATTCGTTTACAATGTAGGTTCCAGTCTTGCCGTCTGGACTTTCGCTAAGCCTTTCGGTAACTCGGAAAACCGGTGTTTCCAAAAGGGTTCGCTTTGATTTTTCCTTCCAGCAAAGATTGTCCCTGTTCATGCTTTATTTCTTGCCGTTGTCATTGGCGGCATCCTTTAAGATTTTACCAAACTGCTTAAGGTAATCAATGAAGCTGATGTATGAAAGAAGTACGCAGACGACGAAGAATCCAACACCAATCCAGTACATTGCGTTCATGTCGATGTTCCAGTGGGAGCCGAGGCCTGTGCGGTAGAGACATTCCTGAATCAAAGCCCAGAAACAGCTTGCCACATAGAACACGGTCTTGAGTTTTCCACCCTTGCGTGCTGCAATGGCAGTACCAGATTTTGCCACAACCATGCGCAAGAAGCTCTGTCCAAATTCACGGTAGAGTATGAGTACAAAAAGCACAGGGGGCATGTATCCGCTAAATACAAAACAGGTAAAGGTTCCCAGATGAAGGAAAACGTCGGCAAATGGGTCGAACATTTTTCCAAAATCACTTACCTCGTTGTGCTTGCGGGCGAAAAAACCGTCCAGAAAATCGGTAAACTCAGCAAATGCCAGAAGCGGAATCAGTATGCATGCTGAGATGTTTGAAAGCAGGGATTCGGGCACACAATGGAGCCAGTCCGGCAGAAAATATATGATGAAAAATACAGGAGCCGCCACAATTCGTACGGTCGTAAACTTATTTGATGTCTTCATGAAATAAAGTATATGCCTTTTTCCCAATCTGTTCAAGACTGTGGAATAATTAAGAATTAAGAATGCATAATTCATAATTAGGAATGCTGATCTATCTTGAATATGAAGAGCCTATGTTTAGCTGGGAGCGGTATTTTGCCACGGTTCTTCTTGCTATTTGAATTCCCTCTTCTTCTAAAAGGCTGCATAACTTGCTGTCGCTAAGGGGTTTTTTGTCATTTTGGTGTTCGGTCAGGATTTTTTCTATTTTGTGAAGGACTGCTTCCTTGCTTGTGTTTTGTCCCGATGTGCTGGTGCTTGAGGCATGGGAGAAAAAGTACTTGAGCTCATAAAAGCCCCACTGGCATTCAATGTATTTTCCGTTTGCAAGACGGGAGACTGTGCTTTCGTGGACTTCAAGAAGACTTGCCAGTTCTGACTGCAGGAACGGACGTATGTGGCCTGGGCCGCTTGTAAAAAACTCAGCCTGATGTTTTAGAATCTGTATGGCCGCACGTTCAAGTGTTGATTTCCTTAGCTCAAGGGTAAGCATGAATTCCTGTGCCTGCTTTATGTTCTTTTCCATCATCTTGCGCTCTTTTTCATTTATGCCCGAAAGTTCCAGTGAATTGATGAAATCTTGATTTATGGAAAGCTCAGGTAAAGTTTCGTTTGTCAGCCTGATTTTCCAGATTTTTCCACCGGCAGAATAAAGGTTTTCTTTGTTCAGTTCAGTCTCCGGTATTTCTCCTGTGTCATCTCCTTTTTCCTCAATATATATGTCTGGGGATGCAAACTGTGTCTGGCTTGTGGAGAAATTTCCTGCGGGGAAGGGTTCCAGTGTCTTGATGAATGTGATGGCCTCTTCAACTGATTTTTCATTCACTTCAAGAGAATCGATTTTGCTTGTGTCCGAACCAAACAGGGATTTTTGTTTTTGAATGTATGATTCGATTTTTTTCTGTGCTTTTGATGCAATTGGCGGATCAAGAAAAGAAAGGTGGCCGTCCAGAATAAAGAGGACCAGCTCCGGGGCATTTTTACCTCTTGCCTGAACCAAAAGGCTTTCCTCTGGACCTGAAGTGCAAGTGCCTGTCGGATCAAAACCCTGAATCAAATCCAGCATCCGTCCAAGCATTGCCTCGTTTTGCTTTATGTCCTTGGAATCCAGTAGTGAAACAGGTGCAAGCTGATGGAAGCCCCTGTCATCAAGATTATGGATAAGACGTTCTCCAAGAGCCTGTTCTGCATCCGACAGATCAATCATGTTTAGCTGATGAAGAAGATGGTCCTTTAATGGTTCTTTTTCGTCTGCACGGGATTCAAGTGTGGCCTGAAAAGTATCGCTTGCGTTATCGAGTTCCTTTGAATGAATTGAAGAAAGCTTTGTGCCGTCATGGATGGTGCTTCGTTTTCTAAGATCAACTCCTGATTCAAGTTTGTCCTTTACGATTTCCAGTGCGGGATTTTCTTCTGCTGCCTTGTAGATTGCCTCTCGTAAATCGGTAGAACTCAACGACAGGATTTCCAATGACTGAATCTGTTTTTGACTCATCACCTGTACTTGAGACTGAATCTGACTCTGTGTCTGCAAGAATGAAAAATCCGACATAATGATACTATAACATAAAAAAGGAATAATCGGTATAGGTAATCAGGAAAAACTCATATTGCACAAAAAAAATCCGACTGTTGCCAGCCGGATTGCAGGTTCATTTATGTCAGAACTTTACTTTATGAATACGAGTGAGTCACCGATTAATGGAATCTTGTACTTGTTTCCCTGGATGGCGGCGATAATTGCAAGAAGCCACAATACAAAGAGGCCAAGTCCTAAAATCAGGCTGATGATCCATCCTATGAACGGGATTTTTGAAAGAATGGTTACTATGACAGAGGCTATCGTAAAGAGTATGCCGTTGTTCACGTGATTCTTGACAAATGCATGATCCTTTTCCGGAGCAACCACAAGTCCGATGATCCAAAGAATGAAGATGTAGGCAAGAATCCCAAAGAGTTTGTCATTTCCCTGGAGCTTTTCTCCTTCGCTGTTTCCCATATTTTAATCCTCCATGGCATGTTGATTTTTTTGGCACATTTAATTGCCCTTTCTGACATGCCTCCTTTAATTCTAGCATAGATTTGAAATTTTGCAATGAAGTTTTTTCAACTTCCGACGCTAGATTATTTCCCGATAACGATATATACTTGTGGTATGAAAACATTGAATGAACTTGGCCTTAGGGTGCCGGAGATTTTGCTGCCGGCCCATGTGGATTTGAATAAATGGGCTGTGATTGCGTGCGACCAATATACGCAGGACAGGGAATACTGGAAGAATGTAGAAAAGACTGTGGGAGACGAGCCTTCCACACTCAATCTGATTTTGCCTGAAGTTTATCTTGGGGACGCGGACAAGTCTGAACGCATACAAAAAATCCGTGCTGCAATGAGACGGTATCTTGAAGGAGACGTTTTTGCCGAACCATTCAACGGATTTGTTTATGTTGAACGAAAGACCGGTTTTGGACGAACAAGACGTGGACTTGTTGTTCAGATTGATTTGGAGACATACGAGTGGACTCCTTTTTCAAATGCAAACATACGTGCCACAGAAGCAACAATTATAGACCGCATACCTCCCCGCAAGGAAATCAGGGAAGGTGCACCTCTGGAACTTCCGCATATCATGCTGTTGGTAAACGACAGGGATGACGTTCTTGTTGGTGGGGCGGAAAAACTTTCTTCCGGGGCAGGCCGAAAACCTCTATACTCAGGCGAGCTTATGTCTGGCGGCGGTTCGATTACAGGATGGGGGCTTTCCTCTGATGATGACATTGCCCAGATTACAGCTGCCATAAACAAGATTGCCGATGCAAATACAGCGGACGACGGTTCAACTTTCCTTTTTGCCGTGGGAGACGGAAATCATTCGCTTGCAACCGCAAAAGTAGTTTGGGAAGAATACAAGCAAAAGCTTTTGGATCAAGGAGCATCAGAGGCAGAACTTGAAGCTAATCCCGTGCGCTATGCCCTGGTGGAAATCGTGAACATTTATGACGCGGGCCTTACGTTTGAGCCGATTCATCGTGTACTCTTTAATGCAAAAATTCAGGAGATGATTGATTTTGTCTCGGAAAAACTTGGCGGAAAAATAAAGGCCTGTGCCTCAGACTCGGAGCTTGAAAAACTTGTACGGGATTCCAATGCGGGTTTCGGTTTTGTCTATACTTCAGCAGGCAAGACAGAATACAGGTTCATGGACACCGACATACAGGAGCTTGCGGTAAGCAGGATGCAGCCGGCACTTGATGAATACATTGCGGCAAACAACATGGCCGGAGGCAACCTGGAGATTGACTACATCCACGGAAGCGATGAAGTGTTCAGGCTTGGGAAAAAAGAGGGTGTGGTAACGGTAATGCTGCCGCCAATCGCAAAGGACAGCTTCTTTGCCACAATCCAGAACTCAGGCCCCCTGCCAAGAAAAAGCTTCAGCATGGGAGAGGCATCGGAAAAACGATATTATCTTGAATGCCGTCGATTGTTCTAGACGGGTTTTAACCGCATCTATTCTAGCCCCTGACGATACGGAGTATGGAGTCTCCAAATGAGCGTGCCTTGTTTTCTCCTATTCCGTTGCAGTTCATAAGTTCCCTTGTTGAGCCCGGCTTTTTTTGCGCTATGTCGAACAGCGTCTTGTCTCCAAAAATCACGTAAGGCGGTACATTCATCTCGTCGGCGGTCTTTTTCCTCCATGCGCGTAATTCCTGTGCGATTCTCTGTCCTTCCTCGTCGTTTTCATCAACAGGCATGATCTTTGCCTTGGGAGTAGGCTTTGTGGCATTGATTTTTTTCTTTTCGTATGTCCGTGTTTTTTTGCCACGGTAAGATTCTGCCTTTATTGCCCCGCCTGGATTTGCACATATGTCACAGCAGCAGGATGGTTTTACGGCACCGGGAGACAAGGGGTTGTAATATTCCCCAAAGTATGACATAAGGAAATGCCGCCTGCATGTCCTTGACTCACAATAGGCCAGCATTCCCTGAAGAAGTCTTTCTGCATTCTCCGGGTTTTCCTTTTCATTAAAAAAATACCTTATCTTATGGGCATCCGCACTGGTGTAAAGGAGAAGGGCCTCTCCGGGAAGTCCGTCACGTCCTGCACGTCCTATTTCCTGATAGTACTGCTCGATTGACTTGGGCAGGTTGTAGTGTATTACAAAACGCACGTCAGGTTTGTTTATTCCCATGCCGAATGCGAGTGTTGCCACGATAATGTTCACCTTGTCCTGAATGAAAGCGTTCTGGTTTGCGGCCCTTTGATCATCACTTAATCCCGCATGATAGTTTATGGCCCTGATTCCAAAATCATTCAATGCCTGAGTCAGCTCATCCACCTGTTTCCTGGAAAAACAATAGATGATTCCACTTTGTTCCGGCCGTTCAAGGATATAGTCACGGGTTTGTGTGAATGCATTGGTTTTACGCTGTACTTCAAGATGAAGGTTTGGGCGGTTAAAGCTGGAGATGAGGATTTGAGGATTTTCCATGTGCAGGTGCCTGATGATGTCCTCGCGAACCTGTTTTGTAGCAGTTGCAGTAAGGGCAAGACATACAGCGTCATGAAACTGTTCCCTTATGCCTGCAATCTCCATGTAATCGGGGCGGAAATCATGCCCCCATTCACTTACACAGTGCGCCTCGTCTATCGTGATGCAGTCTATATGGATTCCCTCTGAATGCAATAGGTCCTGGATTTTTCTAGAGGAAAGGCCTTCCGGGGAAACATAAAGCAGTTTGATTTTTCCCCTCCGAATCTCTTCGCTAGTCTGCCTGTATGTCCCCCAGTCCAGGCTTGAATTAATTACAGCAGCCGGAACTCCGTATGCCTCCATCTGCGAGACCTGATCCTGCATGAGCGCAATAAGGGGAGAGACGACAACAGTCATTCCTGAAAACATGAGTGCAGGAATCTGATAGCATAGTGATTTGCCTCCACCAGTTGGCATGACCGCAAGAGTATCCCGTCCGTCCAGCACGTTTTGAATCACTTCTTTTTGCATGGGCCTGAATGAATCATATCCAAAGACTGTCTTTAAGATTTGCTCAGGTTCCTTTTCCATTTCGACGGAATCCTCCAGATAAAGAACTTGATTTGCACGTATCTGCAAAGCCATCTGTGCCGATAAAGCCCTTACAGCCCCCAGAAGTAAATTATATCGTTTTTCTTCCACTTGTAAACTCCTTCATAAAAAATTCATCACCCCCCTTGCATAAACACCTCTCTTTTGATACATTATAGAAACGAGCCGGCTTGGTGGAATGGTAGACACTACAGACTCAAAATCTGCTGCGAGCAATCGCGTCTGAGTTCAAGTCTCAGAGCCGGTATAAAGGGGCTTTCGTGTTGAATGCCCCTTTTTTTGTTTCATAAATCAATTTCCAGGCCACCTTCCTTGCTGCGGTACATGACCGTCTCCATCATGTGTCCTTCTTCTATGAAATCTGAATTCTCCATGTCAGCAATTGTGCGTGCCGTCTTAAGGCATGAAGAGACTGCCCTGGGAGAAAAGCTGTATTTAGCCTTTGCATCATCAAGTACTTTTTCTGCGCTAGGGGTGCATTTGCAGTATTCGATTACCTCAGATGGCTCAAGGCTTGCATTCCTTTTGTTCTGCCTTTCCTTTTGAACCTTTGCCGCAACGGCTATTTTCTTCCTTAATTCAGACGTGGACAAGGGTGGTGATGAGTTTTTGTTTTCGTCAAAGACAGGAATGTCCACCTGAACCCTGATGTCTACCCTGTCCAAAAGCGGCCCCGAGAATTTCCTCCAGTACTGTTCAATTGAATGGGATGAGCACAGGCATAATTTTTCTTTTGAACCGTAAAAACCGCACGGGCATGGATTGGTGGCTATCAGCAGCTGGAACCTTGCAGGGTAACATGTTGAACGTCCCGCACGGCTTAAGCTTATCATTCCGCTTTCCAGGGGAACACGCAGCATCTGCAGAACAGAGCTTTTGAATTCAGCCCCCTCATCCAAAAACAGGACACCGTTATGTGCAAGGCTTATTTCTCCCGGAGAACAGTGAAGTCCTCCGCCGCACATTCCCTCTATGCTTGCCGTTTGATGTGGCTGCCTGAACGGAGGAATGCGCATCAGCCTCTGGTCGGAAGGCAAGAGACCCGCAATTGAATAGATTCTTGTTACAGGAATGGCCTGCTCTTTTTCCAACAGAGGCAACAGAGCCTGAAACTTCTGCAATGCAAGGGACTTTCCGCAACCGGGAGGCCCAAATGCAATAAGGTTATGTCCACCCGCCGCTGCCACCTGAAGTGCGCGTACAAGATTCTGCTGATTCTTTACCTCCGCATATTCAAGTTCAGGCCTTTCTGCCGGGAAATAAATTCCTTCAATATTAACCGCATCCTTGGGAAGGCCGTTTGCCTCGTCATCCACTTCCTCCCTTTTACGGCAATATTTTTCCGGATCCATCAGCGCCCTGAATGCCTGGCAAAGATTTTCTGCCTCAAACACCCTCATGCCACGTACTTCCCTTGCTTCTTCCCCATTCCCGGACGGAACGATGCAGTGTGTGATGCCTTTTTCAAAAGCTGTGTTCACCGCCGCATTTATTCCGCGTACTGGACGGACTTTTCCGTTAAGCTCCAGTTCCCCCATTACAAGGACAGACTGTGGTTCCGGCTTTTCAAGAACAGAATCACCATCCTCCTTGGCCTTTAGGACTGCAAGTGCAATGGCAAGGTCAAATCCGGCACCTTCCTTTCTTACATCCGCTGGAGAAAGGCTTATCAAAACCCTCTCTGGCGGAAACTCATAACCACAATTCCTGATTGCAGAGCGCATGCGTTCACGGCTTTCCTTAACCGCACCATCCGCAAGCCCCACAATATCCACCGCAGGAATCCCACGCCTAAGGTCAACTTCCACGCTGACCAAGGCCCCTTCAAAGCCAAAAGGCGAAAAACAAAAAATCTGCATAATACCTCGTAGACGAAAATTTTTCCGTTCTACATAATTACTGGTAATCAATTTGCGGTTTTTAACAAAAATTTGGAAAAAAAATTAAAAAAAATTTGAATTTTTTATGTTCCCGTGAGCTCTGGCTGTAATCCTTGACAAACTGCGGCTTTTGGGGTAGTATCCCCTTACACATCAAAGGCGATGTGAATTCTATTTTTTTCTTTAGGATTCACCTCGCCCTTTTTTTTTACCGGAAAATGGCAGGAGGAAAAAAATGGCAGTGACAAATGTACCGGAGCTTTTTGGTTCTAATGTTTTCAATCAGCAGGTAATGAAAGACCGTCTTCCAAAAGAGACCTTCAAGGCGCTGAAAAGGACATTTGAGGATGGAGAGCCTCTGAACCTTGATGTTGCAAACCAGGTGGCCCACGCAATGAAAGAATGGGCAATAGAAAAGGGTGCGACACACTACGCCCACTGGTTCCAGCCGCTTACCGGAATCACTGCCGAAAAACACGACAGCTTCATAAACCCTTCTGATGACGGTAGCGTTATAATGTCATTCAGCGGTAAGGAGCTTGTCAAGGGAGAGCCTGATGCTTCCTCGTTTCCTTCCGGAGGTACAAGGGCAACTTTCGAGGCCCGCGGTTACACTGTCTGGGATCCGACCGTCTATCCTTTTGTAAAAGAGCATACCCTGTGCATTCCCACCGCATTCTGTTCATACACAGGAGAGGCACTGGATAAAAAGACACCGCTTTTGCGCTCAATGGAAGCCTTGAACAAGCAGAGCCTCAGGATACTCAAACTTTTTGGAAACAATATCGTAAGGCATGTCACGACAACCGTTGGACCGGAGCAGGAATACTTTATTGTTGACGAAAAGCTCTACAACCAGAGGAAAGACCTTCGCATGACGGGACGTACTTTGTTTGGAGCAAAACCGAGCAAGGGACAGGAAATGGACGACCAGTATTTTGCCGCCCTTAAAGCGCGCATCGTGGAATACATGGAAGATTTGAATGAAACCCTGTGGAAATATGGAATCACGTCAAAGACAGAGCACAACGAGGTTGCCCCCGCCCAGCACGAGATGGCACCGATTTTCTCCACAACGAACATTGCCGCCGACATGAACCAGCTGACGATGGAAGTCATGAAGAAAGTTGCACGCCGCCATGGACTTGTATGCCTCCTGCACGAGAAGCCTTTTGCAAGACTCAACGGTAGCGGAAAGCATAACAACTGGAGCCTGGCAACAAACGAGGGGGAAAACCTTCTTGATCCGGGTGACAATCCTCAGAAAAATGCCCAGTTCATTCTTTTTGTAACGGCCATTGTAAAGGCTGTGGATGAATTCCAGGACCTCCTCAGAATATCCGTGGCATCCGCAAGCAATGACCACCGCCTTGGAGCAAACGAGGCACCGCCTGCAATCATTTCCATCTTTATGGGGGAAGAACTTCAGGCTGTCCTTGAGTCAATAAAGAACGGCACCCATTACGACAAAGTGTCCAAGAAAAAGATGACCCTGGGAGTTGATGTCCTGCCGCCTATTCCAAAGGATTCAACAGACAGGAACAGAACCTCTCCGTTTGCATTTACCGGAAACCGCTTTGAATTCCGTTCTGTCGGATCTTCTCTTTCCATCTCGGGCCCCAACACCGTGCTTAATTCCATTGTTGCCTATGTACTCAAAGGCTTTGCAGATGAGCTTGAGGGAAAGAAGGATTTCCAGCAGGCATTGAACGAGCTTATAAAGAGGGAGCTGAACGCACACTGGCGCATCATTTTCAACGGAAACGGTTATGATGAAAGCTGGATCAAGGAAGCTGAAAAACGTGGCCTTTTGAACCTGCACACACTTCCCGAGGCAATGGAACACTATCTTGACCCAAAGAACGTAAAGATGTTCATGGATCTTGGAATCTACAACAAGACGGAGATAGAAAGCCATTACGAGATAAAGCTGGAAAAATACTGCCAGGTCCTGAACATAGAGGTCCAGACCATGCTGGAGATGATAAACAAGGACATCCTTCCCGCCGCATTCAGGTATATGCGTGACGTTAGCAAGACCGCAATTGATCTGGAAGCTGTTTTACCGGGAGTCAAGTGTACCGCCGAAAAGAATCTGCTTATGACCCTTAGCGGACTTACAGATGAGCTTGCACAGAATGCGGAAAACCTCTGTCAAAAGCATATCCAGACCAAGGAATGCCAGGATTACATGAGCGAGGCAAAGAGCTATGCGCAAAATGTCCTTCCGGCAATGGCAGAGACCAGGGCTGTCGCAGATCAGATCGAATCACTTTTGGGCGAGGATTACAAGCCTTATCCAAGCTATGAGGACCTGCTCTTTCTGGTTTAATCCGTTCAATTGACAAAAAACAATTGCACCTCTATAATCAATGTAGAGGTGCAGATTATGAAAAAAGTATTTTCTGGTTTTTCCGTTTGTTTTTTAGCCATATTTCTTTTTGTCTCATGTGCAAGTACTCCAAAGGCTCAGGTTCGTCCGGAGGAAAATTTTTATTGGACAATAGAAGGAACTTCCAAAAGCGGTCAGCCGTCATATGTTCATATCCTGGGAACAATTCACATGGGAGATGACAGGCTTTTTCCCCTTCCTGAGTCAATAATGAATGATTTCAATAAATCCAAGCGTGTTGTCGCCGAAATCGGTTCTGATGACATTCAGGAACTTGAAATAAAAATGCTTACGGTCATGATGGAAAGCGTTGTAAATGCCAGGGGACGTGACCTTTCAAAAGAGCTTACGGCGGAAGAAGTTGCGGTTGTGGTGAGTCAGATCGGAATGCAGGGATTTACCGTACTGCGCATGATGGAACCGTGGCTTCTTACTTATACCCTTGCATCTCTTCAATGGTCAAATTCAGGCCTTAGTTCAGAAAAGGGCGTGGACACCGTGCTCATGGGAATGCTTACGGAATCAGGCCGCAAATGGGAAGGACTTGATACGGCAGATTTTCAGCTGGATGTCCTGAGGTTCGGAACCTATGACCAGCAGCTTTTTATGCTCAAGGAACAGATTGCGGAAATCATGGATCCAAGCGAAAGCGATGACACTCTGGTCAAAATGTATGACGCATATCTAAAGGGTGATGCTGACCTGCTCTCAGAGATAATTTTTTCTGATGAAGAGGCGGAAATGGCTGATCTGGATGTCGATACAGTCAAGTTCCTGCTTGAATACAATAATATGATGGTAACCAAGAGAAACAAGGCGTGGGCGGAAAAAATCAAGGAATGGCTCAAGGAAGGCGAGGAAACCTTCATTTTTGCCGGTTCGGCCCATTTCCTGGGGGATGACTCTGTGTTTAAGTACCTTAAGAAAAACGGGGTGCTTGCAAAGGATTAATGCCGGTATTGGACAGGCTGTGTAAATTTTCGGGGTTCCCTCTATACTTCAATCAAAAAAAATGATAAAATGAAAATATCATGGGTAAAGTATTTGTTTTTGTAAATCAGAAGGGTGGAGTCGGCAAGACCACTTCTGCGATTAATATCGGTGCCTACATTGCTATGGCCGGTAAAAAGGTTCTTCTTGTAGACTTTGACAGTCAGGGCAATATGTCCAGTGGAGTCGGAGTCAGCAAGGACAAGCCCACTGTATATGAACTCATTGCGGGAACTGCAACTGCCTCACAGGCAATCAAGCATTCAGCTGTTCCGGGCCTTGATGCCATTAGTGCGTCAATTGATTTGTCGGGTGCGGCAATTGAGCTTGTTGATCAGGAAAACCGTGAGTTCTTCCTTAAGAAAGCCCTGGATCCGCTCAGATCCTCGTACGACTATATTTTGATCGACTGTCCGCCGTCTTTGGGAATCCTTACCCTGAACGGACTTGCCGCGGCCGATGCGGTTCTTGTTCCCATGCAGTGCGAGTATTTTGCACTTGAAGGTATTACCCTTCTTTTGCAGACTGTCAAAAAGGTCCAGCAGAGCATCAATCCGGAACTTGTAATTGGCGGCATTTTCTTTACGATGTACGACAGCAGGACACGTCTTGCCCAGGATGTCGTCATGCAGGTAAAAAGCTATTTCAAGGATGTGGTATTCAACACAATCATTCCAAGAAACATAAAGCTTTCCGAGGCACCGTCACATGGTCAGCCGATATGTCTGTATGACCCGGTATGCGTTGGTGCAAAGAGCTACGAAAAACTGTCAGAAGAGGTGATTAACCGTGGCTAAATCAACTGGATTAGGTAGAGGTCTGGATGCACTCATGTCGGAAGCCCAGGTCGGGGGAATCACTTCAATATCCTCTCCTGCTCATGCCACTGAACAGCCCAAGACTTCACTTCCAAAAGGTCTTACACCGGACGAAAATGGTACTCTGTGGGTTAATCCTAATTTGCTTAAGCCCAATCCTCATCAGCCGCGCCGTTATTTTGACGAGGAAAAGCTCAATGAACTGACTGAATCCGTACGCCGTGAGGGTGTGGTTCAGGCTCCTGTAATTGAAGATGCAGGTGACGGTTCATTCTATATAATTGCCGGTGAACGCCGTGTTCGTGCCGCAAAAGCAGCAGGCCTGGAGAAAATTCCGGTTCAGCTTAGAAAATATTCAGACAGCCGTAAGCTTGAGGTTGCACTCATCGAGAACATTCAGCGCACAGACTTGAATCCGATAGAAGAAGCCCTTGCCTATGGAGAGCTGATGGAGATGGAGGGAATTACCCAGGAGGATCTGGCAGCCCGTGTTGGAAAAAGCCGTTCCGCTGTGGCAAACAGTCTCCGTCTGTTAAAGCTTTCTCAGGAAATCCAAAATGCCATTGCAGACGGTTCCGTGAGTCCGGGGCATGCACGTGCCCTCTTGAGCGTCATCAATCCGGCTGATCAGACAGTTTTGTTCAACAGGATCATCAAGCAGGGACTTTCGGTACGTGAGGCAGAAAAGCAGGCACAGGAATTGAACAACGGTTCCCGCGCAGGCAAAGATAAAAAAATAGAGGCTCCGTCCATTGTTCCGGATAAGAGGGATCCTGATTACGTTGCCATAGAGAATAAATTCAGGGATGCCTTTGGAACAAAAGTTCAGATGAAGGGTGATTACGACAAGGGCACGATTACAGTTCATTATTTTACAAAGGATGATCTGGACAGGATTTACCAGATTATAGTTAAATAAAGAAAGACATACAAAAACAGGAGGTGTTTATGTCAGACGAAAACACAAACATGAATGATGACCCATGGAAAGTAACTTCACATGAAGAAGTAAAGAGCACAAACGAGGTGGTACCTGTAAAGGCGGATGCTTCAAATTCAAATTTAAGCGTAGATGCACTTCGCAGCGATTTTGGCCTTGTGTCAATGATCTGCGGAATCATTTCCATAATTTTCGGCTTCACACCCTGGGGTATACTCGGATTGATTTTTGGAATCCTTTCAAACCGCGGCAAAAAGAACTCTCAGGCTACAGCTGGCATAGTATGCTCTATTGTCGGATTTGTCCTGCATTTGATCCTTCTGATTGTCTTCGTAATCATTTACTTCAGTTTCATGATGAGGATCTTTACTTCCGAAGGTTTCCCCGGCAATTTTAATTATTAATTCATGCACCTTCAGGAATTGATGTTCCTGGAGGTTTTCTTTATCTCCTGCAACAAGAGGAGGCTCCCATGGAATTTGACAGGCAGCAGTATTTAAAGATTCTGTGCGGTGATTATCCGGATTTTCTGGATGACTATATTCAGTTGCCTTTGCTACAGAGGCTGTCTGGGGTCGGGCTTTTATGTGGCACTGACTGGACTCCGCTTTTTCACAATCAGTTTTATTACTCACGTCTTGAGCATTCCATTGGGGTGGCTCTTATTGTATGGAACTTTACCCATGACAAAAAACAGACCATAGCAGGCCTTTTCCATGATGTTGCGACACCCGCTTTCAGCCACGTTGTTGATTTTCAAAAAGGGGATGTGCAGACTCAGGAAAGCACCGAAAAACTTACAAGCCGAATCATAAACGACGACATTGTTTTAAGCGAGCTTTTGTTCAGCCAGGGAATCTACAAATACGAGATAGACGATTACCACCAGTATCCGATTGCAGACAACAACATTCCGGGGTTGAGTGCGGACCGTCTTGAATACATGTTCCCGTCTGGGGCTGCTCTTGACGGCATTTGGGAAATGTCAGACATAAAAGACTGTTATTCTCAGATCCGTGTTCTTGCAAATGAGGTTGGACAGCAGGAACTTGGCTTTATATCCGCAGAAGCTGCCCTTGAATATACCAAAAAATTCCTAAAGACAAGCATGATCCTTCAGCATAATGAGGACAAGGTTGCGATGCAGCTTATGGCAGATGTTCTTAGCCGTGCCATGGAGTGTGGCTTTATAGATGAACGTGACCTCCTTTTTATGAACGAGGAATACCTTATAACAAAGTTTGAGGGACTTGCCTCACGCAATCTGGATCCAAAGTTTACCAGACTGTTCAGGACATTCAGAAACATGAAGACCGTGATGCATACTTTTGCACCTATAGAGGACGCATACTGTGTTTCTCTGGATGTAAAAAAACGCTTTGTTGATCCGCTTGTTCAGACGGCAGGTCAGGGATCAAAAAGGCTTTCTCAGATAAGTTCCGAGGGAGAAAAATGTATTCATGAATTCCTGTCATACAAGGATACACCCTACGGCTGTGTCAAATGGGTCTGTTGATGTACGGAAAAAAAATCCTCATCGTTGGAACGGACACAAACGCTGTTCATGCTTTTTCCAAGGACTTTGAGATTGAGCTTGTTTCTTCCGTTTCCTTTATTGACACCGTCCTGTTCAGCTTCATGCCGGACATAATTGTCCTTGACTCAATGTATGACGCGGACATCAGGAGCATACGTGAAAATCCCAAGCTTTCCAGAGTACCAGTTTTGCTTGTGGCCGAGAATGTATCCTACCTTAAGAATTTTTCACAGATTCTTGGCATTCCATATCTGCTTGTGTGCAACAGTGCGATTCTTTCCAACCAGGCTTTTCAGGATCACCTTAAGAAGATTGCTGAGGTTAAGGTCAAACTTTTGCCGCCAAAAACCAGCTCCCTAGTAAAGCAGACAATCCTGAACATAAACATGTCTTATTCAAGTCCGATAACACGGGATGTACTTGCACAAAAATTGAATGCCAGCGCCGACTATCTTTCGCGCATATTCAAAAAGGAAATGGGAATGCAATTGTGGGATTACGTCAATGCATACAGGCTGTCGGAGGCAAAGAACATGCTTCTGGAGACGGGGCGTTCAATCAAGGATATTTCATTCAGCACGGGCTTTTCTGATCCCGCTTATTTTACTCGTCTTTTTCATCGGATGTACGGGCTTTCTCCAAGTTCGTACCGGAGCCGATGAATGCCGCTATCTGCTGCATCGCATTTTTTGTTTCGGGGAAGTTCTGCCTTAATGCCCAGCTGTGGAACATGTCTTTTTTGAGTATCTGGACTGTGGCACCGTTTTCTCCGATTTTCTGGACAAGGGCGTCAGTGCTTTTGCTGAACATGTCCCTGCTTCCGTAAATCAAAAGTGTAGGCGGAAATCCCTTGTACTGCATGCACAGGACTTCACGGTCAACGCTTCCCTGCGGAATGTTCCTGTACCATACTGATTCAATTTTATCTGATATTTCCATTGAAAGAATGGGGTCGTTTTTTTCTTCCTCTATGAATGTTTCCTTCCATGCATCCTGTCCGATTCCGGGCATCGGTGAAACTGCAACAATGTGGCCTGGCTTCCTGTTTACGCGGTTGCAAAGGCCAAGTGCAAGATTTGCTCCTATGCCGTCCCCCATGAAAGTTACGTTCTGTGCAAGAAAATCCCTGAGTATTTCTGACCATGCCCTCTGAAGATAATGCAATGCTATTCTTACAGTTGCCTTGGGTGCAAGCGGATAAAACGGCATGAATACTGTTGCACCTGTCTCTTTTATCAATGCTGCGGCTGTCTTAAAATGCATGTCGTTCGGCGGCATGAAACCAGCTCCACCGGATATGAGCATTATGGCTGTCTTGCATGAAACATCGCGTGGTGCGATCTTGAACATGCAGTGCTCGCCAAATTCAAGCTTTTCTACGTCAAATTTATTTTGTATGAAGTCAGGAACGTCATTTCTGTTTTGAGGCTGTTCCAGTGATTCGTATAATGCTTTTTTAACTGAGCCATTCAATTTGGCCTCGGCAATCTTGTACTGAATACTCATGCATTAACTTTACCACATTAATTGCATAAAAACAAGTCCCAAATAATCTTCAAAATCTGCTCCCATCGGATTCCGTATCTCAGAACAAGATGAATCATATTGAAAACTTTAGCACCTTCAATTATACTTGAATCATGAAGAACACGAAGAATGATGAGCTGGCGGTTTGTGGTTTTGCGGCTGTCAAGATGCTGGAGAAAAAAGGATGGGAGCGCATTACCCGCCTGTATTTCGTTCAGGAGAGGTCTCCTTTGTTTGGGGGACTTTGTAAAAAACTTGCCTCGGTAAAAAAGCCTTACAATGTGGTAAAGGATCCTGTTGAGCTGGAAAGGCTCTGTGGTTCAGTCCACCATCAGGGAGTTGTTGCGATGATTGAAACTCCGCACATTCCTCCTCTTACAACCGATGACACCGACCGATGGATTTCGGAATCGGAAAACGCCGTGGTTCTGGACAGGGTGGGAAACGCAAACAATCTGGGAGCCATAGTCCGCAGTGCCGCATTTTTTGGAATAAAGAACATCGTCATTCCTCTTGATGAAGCCCAGTCATCGGTGACGACAAGTTCGTATCGTGTTGCCGAAGGTGGAATGGAATTCGTGAACATCTATTCGATTAAATCAATTCCACGCCTGCTTGGTGCCATGGAAGGAAAGATGGTCCGTCTTGGAACAGCCCTTGACGGAAAGGAAAGCCCCCGCAGCATAAAGAAACTTGCAGATGGAAAACCCGTCATCCTGATTTTGGGAAACGAAGAAAACGGAATAAGCGATGTGGTAAGGCAAAACTGCGATCATCTTGTATTGATTCCACCGGCCGGAGAAAAACAGGTGGACAGCCTAAATGTTGCCCAGGCTTCTTCAATTTTAATGTACGAACTTTCTTGTGGGGTTGTGAAATGAAAACACTTTTAAAAAAAATATTCTTGGCTTTAACTTTGTTTTGTGTATTTTCCTGTGTAACAGCCGGTGCCCAGACAATCATATTTATAGAAGAAGACGGAATCTTAAAGCGGCCCATAACCGATGAGGAAAGGTGCATCTCATATACCCAGCTTTCTCCTTTTGGACGTAATCTTTGGGTTGATGCAGGCATTACGGCTGGTGCGGCGGGCGGATATATAACTGCTCTTGCACTTAAGGCAACAATGGATTTCCCTGATTTTAACGGAACAATCTATGACAGGGAAGCTGTTCCTTCGATTGACCAGTGGGCCATGAGGCCATACAATAAGGCGTTGGACGTGACGGGAACCGTAACATGTGCCCTTGATATGGTGGCATTCCCTCTTGCGACATTTGGATTGGAATTCCTGTTCGGAAATTTACCCAAGCAGGACGGAATTACCGTTGGCCTTATGTATGTGGAGTCGGTTCTGTTGACCCAGGCGTTAAAGGATTTGATAAAGATTTGTGCGTTGCGTGTAAGACCCTACATGTATTTTGACGATTATGATGAAGGTGCAATTGAATACCACGATTTTGAATTCTCCATGCCCAGCGGTCATACAGCCAATGCCTTTATGGGAGCCTCATTCCTGAGTTACGTTTTCTGCGCATATTATCCCAACTCCGCATGGAAGATTCCGGTGGTAGCAACTTCCTACGCCTTTGCTTTTGGAACCGCCGCCTTACGCATGCTGAGCGGAAACCACTTCTTTACCGACGTACTTGCCGGTGCCGCAATCGGAACCCTGTGCGGTTTTGGAGTACCCTTCATCCACACCTTCCTTGAAAAACCAAATGCAAGAAAGCGGACAGCCTCAAGTGGAAATCCAGTCCTCGAATTAAGCGCCCTACCTCTTGGAGTCCAGGTCACGGTTTTGTTTTAGGAATGCTCAAATGCAGTAGTCGGGGCCGGTGAAGGATTTTGTCTTGGCCTGTGCTACAAGGTATTCCAGGGTTTTGCCTTCAAGGTAGTTTCTTATGACTTCGTAGAGACCCTCCCACATTGCAAGGGTGGAGCATTCGTCCTTTTTGGGACAGGTGTTTTCCGGGGTTGAAAGGCAGGCTATCGGAGCCAGATCTCCCTCCGTAATCCTTAGTATTTCCGCAACTGTATATTGAGAGGGCTTTTTTGACAGCTTGTAGCCTCCCTGTGGTCCCCTTACGCTTTGCAGGAGTCCGAACTTGCTTAAAAGTGAAGTAATTTGTTCAAGATATTTTATGCTGATTCCCTGACGCTCGGATATGTCCTTTAAGGCGGTGTATTCGCTAGTGTCGTGCTGTGCCAGATCAATCATAAAACGTAAAGCATATCGTCCGCGTGTTGAAATCTTCATAACCTCACCTTGTTTAAAAATCAAGCATAAATATCTTATATGATTTAATTATAAAACAAAATAGCTGAATTGTCTAGGTAAAAAATAGGGAATTGACGCAAGCTAGGCGGGTGTCCATTAAGGTTGTTAAGTACTGTCATTCCGGACTTGATCCGGAATCTCAACGCTATATAAGATGTAGATGCTGAATCAAGTTCAGCATGACAATACTTTTTAGACAGTCCCTAATTTAATTGATAATTTACTTTAAATATTGTATCCTTAAAAAGATTTGTTTGATGGAGGAAACATGCTGCAGATTATTCTTTCCGTGGGATTTTGCGTTTTGATGCTTGGCGTTATGGTGGCTGTCAGGATCTGGCAGAAGAAGTCAATTAAAAAGATTTACGAGGATCTTAAGGAAAAGGACTATTCATATACGCTTTTGATAAAGGGTTGCGACTGGGGGCCTGCGGTTGACCGTATGATTCTTGCTCCAGGAAAGCATTTTGATGATTTTACACCCGAGGACTTTGACCCGGAGAAATTCAGCGTAAAAGTTTCCACCCAGCGTTATCTTGAGGATGGACAAATCGACTGTTATTCCGGCACGGTAAAGGTTGTGGGGGCATGCCCGTGTGACATTGACGGAAATCCCCTGGCAGGTTTTGATGAATCAGAAGAAGGTGAAGACGAACCTGAAGAATTGAACGGAGGCCACATCCTTCTTACTCTTGAATACGGTCCTGAAATGGGGGAGACAAATCCGTTTACATACAATTTCAAGACGCAGCAGAACGAATGGAAGGACAAATTCGATTTTAAGATAGAGCATCCCAAGCTTCCTGAACCAATTGTGGAATGCAGCGACTGGTATTGCAGCGAAGCACAGCAGTTTGACGACATCAAGACTGGAAACGAGCTTACTGCTACATCATGGTGTCCCCCTTCTGACGGTAAAAAACATCCTTTGATTGTGTGGCTTCACGGGGCAGGTGAGGGTGGAACTGATCCTATGGTTGTGCTTTTGGGAAACAAGGTTACTGCACTTGTAAGCCAGAAGATTCAGGATTATTTTGGAGGCGCGTATGTCCTATGTCCTCAAAATCCTACCGTATGGATGCAGCATGGAAACACTCCCTATGACATTTTGCAGCAGGACAGTCCGACCCATGTTTCAAAATACACTCATTCATGCAAAAAGGTAATAGATTCATTCATCTCAAAACACGATGACATTGACAGAAAACGAATCTATATCGGTGGATGTTCCAATGGCGGTTACATGACCATAAACATGCTCCTGAATTATCCCAATTTCTTTGCGGCGGCATATCCTGTGTGCGAGGCCTACAGCGATTCATGGATGAGTGATGAGGATATAAAGGCCCTGGGAAAAATTCCTTTGTGGTTTGTTGCGGCCAAGAATGATGACACAGTTGATCCAGAAAAACACATGATTCCGACAGTCCGGCGCTGTCTTGAGCTGAACGGGGCTTCCAACGTGCGCATGAGCCTTTTTGATGACGTGCATAACTCTTTCGGAAGCTATTACGGCCACTGGTCATGGATTTACCTTTTCAACGATGAATGTGTCTCGGAGGATGATGAAGTTCTGTGGGAATGGATTTCAGAGAAGGAATTGATAGAGGCCTCGTCAAAATAACCGTATCTGCCAAACCCTCTTGGATAAAACCTAAGATTTTTGATTAAAGCTGACGATACTATTATAAAGGTGTGCCTTGTTGGAAAAACAGAAGGCGAAAATTGAACGCCTTGCACGGAGTAAACGATGAAAAAACTTTTTGTTGTACTGATTTTTGCACTTTTACCAGCCTTGTCTTGTTTTGCTCAGTTTGATATTGGAATAGGCTCTGATTTAGCCATTCGTACCGGTGCCTCAGAAACTACGATGATGTCGCTGAATCTAGGCGGTTATATGTATCCACAGGACCGATGGTATGGTTTTTACCGTCCTGTCTCAATTTCCTATGGAAGCACTGACATAAAGAATAACTATCAGTTTCTGGCTGATTTCGGCCTTGGATTTGGTACCCGTCTTGAGTTGAACGAGGAAAGCTCATTCAGGTTTGGAATTGCTCCGGTTTTTACTTATGACAGGATTAAGAATACCTCTGTTTCTTCGGATGCTGCTTCGACGGTGTGGCTGGGATTTTCTCTGGATGCCCACTATCAGTACGAGCCTTTTGCCGATGAACAGGTTTCCCTTGCCCTGTGTATTGGCAGCCGTTTCCAGTACAGTCCGTTCAGGCTGTATTCCCAGAACGAGGATCTGGCAGGAGGACAGCTCATTTTGATTAAACCCTATGCCGGAATCACAATCACATTCGACACCTCAATAGACCGCTACACGATGAATGGACCGGGGTTGTAATAATGCGTAATGCGTAATTCGTAATTCAGAATGCGTAATTTTGAATGCTGAAAGTTGAAAGTTTAAAATGACAAAGGCCGTGAGTTTTCCGTTTTGGGTAAACCCACAGCCTTTTTTTTATGCGGTCATTCCGCTTATTTTTTCTTTCCCTGGTTGGCTACTGCTTCCATTTTGGCTTTGAGGGCTTCCTGGTCGCCGAGGTAATAGTGCTTTACAACCTTAAAGTTGTCGTCAAACTCGTAAACAAGAGGTGTTCCTGTCGGGATGTTTACTCCAAGGATTTCCTCGCTGCTCAGGTTGTCAAGATACTTTACCAGTGCGCGGAGGCTGTTTCCGTGTGCGGCAATGATTACGCGCTTTCCGGCCTTCATGTCTGCCATGATTGTCTCAAGGAAGAATGGAACTACACGCTCGATTGTTGTCTCAAGGCTTTCGTTCTGTGGCAGGAAGAATGGGTCTACATCGCGGTACATGGCCTGCTTCTTTGCAGAACGTTCATCATCATCAGAAAGTACTGGTGGCTTAACGTCAAAAGAACGGCGCCAGATCTTTACCTGGTCTTCTCCAAACTTTGCGGCTGCCTCAGACTTGTTCTTTCCCTGAAGGTCTCCGTAATGCCTTTCGTTGAGCTTCCATGTCTTGTAAACCGGGAGCCATGCCCTGTCCATTTCGTCAAGGATATGGTTCAAGGTATGGATTGCACGCTTAAGGTATGAAGTGTAGCATACGTCAAAATCATATCCTTCTTCCTTAAGAAGTTTTCCGGCTGACTTTGCTTCCTCATGACCTTTTTCGCTTAAATCAACATCTGTCCAACCGGTGAAAAGATTCAATTTGTTCCATTCTGATTCACCGTGGCGAACTAAAACTAACTTTGTCATACGATACTCCTATAATTCGCAGAGTATATCACAAATACCTGCTCTTCTCAACCTTATTGGACGTTATTTTTCTGTTTCTCTTCAAGTGCCTTTGCTGCGGCTTCTTCTTTCTTCGCTTCCTTTTTGTCCTTTATGTCGGCAAATCCGATGAACACTGCAATCAGTCCGATGAATGCGGCGAAAACCGGAGCACAGCCCTTTAAAAATGCCACAACATCAGGCCCCCATGCCAGGCCGCTTCCTGCAGGGAGACATGCAAATACACAGAATGCGATAAGAATTATACCAACGATTAATGCAACCATTTTATTCCTCCACGTGATAATTCAGTCCATACATTATCCCACAGAAAGAAAATCAAGTCAATTGATAAACGGAATCTTGAAAAACTCATTTTCAAGGATTTTTTTTTTGAATGCCTGTAATTCGTAATCTACACATGGTATAAAGACTGATACAATTATCCCATTTTCAATTACGAATTACGAATTAAGAATTACGAATTAGTTTTTCCCCACAAGGCACATCCATTCGGCTTCGGCGCAGAGGGTATCTCCAACGTAGGCCTTTCCGCTCTGCTTTACCATCTTTGGTGTGCACCTAAGGTTCTGTATTTCCATCCGTACAGTGTCACCGGGACGTACCTGATGGCGGAATTTTACCTTGTCCACTGTGGCCAGGAAAAACAGGCTTCCTTCCTCAAACATCTTCTGATGGCTCAAGGCGGCTCCTCCACCCTGTGCCATTGTTTCAACCAGGATTACACCCGGAACAACAGGATATTCGGGGAAGTGGCCCTTAAAGAAAAAATCCTCGTCCGTAAACTTTCTTGTGCAAACGCAGCCTTCATCGCTTATGCTTTCGATTGTGTCCACAAACAGGAACGGTTTCCTGTGAGGCAAAAGGCTTTCTATATCATCAGTTACCATAAGTTTTCTCCGTAATTTCCATTATGCCTGGAGCTTCTTGAATACGACGCATCCGTTGTGACCGCCGAATCCAAAGTTTGCGCTCATAGCCACGTCAACGTTTGTAAAGATTCCCTTGTTTGGTGTGTAGTCCAAATCGCATCCGCCCTCTACGTCAACTTCGTCCAGGTTGATTGTCGGTGGAATGAATCCGTTTTCAATTGCCTTGATGCATACGAGAGCCTCAAGTGAACCTGCATTTCCAAGACAGTGACCTGTCATGCTCTTTGTTGATGAGATGTGGAGCTTTTTTGCGGCCTCACCGAATGACATGTGGAGCATCTTTGTTTCGCCTGAGTCGTTCAGGTGGGTAGAAGTTCCGTGTGCGTTGTAGTACTGGACCTGATCCGGAGTGATGCCTGCGTCCTTCATTGCAAGTGTCATGCAGCGTCCGCCGATGATTCCGTCCGGGTTTGGAGCTGTAAGGTGATATCCGTCGCAAGATCCGCCGTAACCTGCAAGTTCAGCATAGATGTGTGCACCGCGTGCCTTTGCGTGCTCGTATTCCTCAAGCACGAGGATTGTTCCGCCTTCTCCCATAACGAATCCATCCCTCTGCTTGTCAAATGGACGGCTTGCCTTTTCCGGAGCATCAACCCATTTTGAACTCAATGCCTGGAGTACTGCGAATCCAAGGTTGGCAAATCCGTTCTGCGTACATTCAGCTCCACCAGAAAGAACTACGTCACTGCGTCCACTCCTGATGTTGTCGAGTGCGTCACCGAGTGCGTCAGTTCCGGAGGCACATGCCGTTGCGATTGTGTGTGTGGCCCCGTGAATGCCGAATGCGATGCTTATGTTTGCGGCCGCTTCGTTTGGAATGAGCATTGGAACCGTCATCGGAGGAATGCGGGTCTTGTTAGTCTCAAAATAGCTCTTGAGGCTGTCTTCTGTAACTTCAAAACCGCCGATTCCAACACCGAGGAAAATTGAAGTCCTGTCCAAAACTTCCTTGTTGTCAATCAGCTTTGCGTCTTCCAGGGCCATCTTTGCGGCTGCAACTGCATACTTAGAGAAGTTTGCCATCTTGCGGGCTGACTTCGGATCCATGTATTTTGAAGCGTCGAAATTCTTAACCTCAGCGGCATACTTTACCTTGAATGGTGTACTGTCATAGCGGGTTATTGTTGCAATTCCGCTTTTTCCCTCTGTAATTCCTTTCCATGTTTCTTCAACAGAATTTCCAAGTGGTGAAACACATCCCAAACCTGTTACTACTACTCTACGCATTTTTATCTCCTAATATAAACTTAACAAAAATAATTCAATTAAAAATCAGCAGCCCATGCCGCCGTCTACACCAAGAACCTGTCCGGTGATGTATGAGCTCAAATCCGACGCAAGAAAGAGAGCCGCGTTTGCGACGTCTTCCGGTTTTCCCGCACGCTTAAGGGGAATCTGTTCAACCCAAGCGGCCCTGATGTCTTCCTTTACTGCCTGTGTCATGTCTGTGTCGATGAATCCAGGGGCAATACAGTTGACCCTTACTCCACGGCCACCGGTTTCCTTTGCCAGTGACTTGCTGTAACCTACAAGACCGCCCTTGCTTGCCGCATAGTTTACCTGACCTGCGCCGCCATGAAGTCCTACGATTGATGTCATGTTGATGATTGAACCGCTTCTCTTCCTTATCATGTCAGAGCTGATTATCTGTCCCACAAGGAAGGCAGCTGTAAGGTTTACTGCAATGACAGCATCCCAGTCTTCTTTTTTCATCCTGAATGAAAGGGTGTCGCGTGTGATTCCCGCATTGTTTACAAGAACGTCAAATCCGCCGGATTCGCCGAGCACATCCTGAACTGCCTTTGTAAGTGACTCGCTGTTGCCTGCATCCGCATAGAATTCATGGAATGAGGTTGAGTTTTCTTTTGCCAGTGCCTCAAGTTCAGCCTTTCCTGCTGATTCCTTTGTGCACATTCCCCAAACCTCTGCACCTTCCCTTAAAAATGCCTCTGCGATTTTGCGTCCTATTCCGCGTGATGAACCTGTCACCAGCGCCTTTTTATTTTCAAGTAATTTCATGTTGTCTCCTTTTCCCCTATATAATTAGATGTTGGATGAAATAAGTTGTGTAATTGTTTCCGTTGTGTTGACAGGAATTGAAGTCAGTGTCTTTCCCAATTCAGTCTGAGCCCACAGTCCCGACAGAACTTTTCCTGGGCCTGGTTCAAGAATTGACCATGTCTTTCCTGAATCATTTTGAATCATGGATGCGAGAACGGCTTCTTCATCAGTCCACAAAACGCTGTGAGTAAGGTGAAGCACCGCATTCTTCTTTATCTCGTCACCGGATGTTGCCTGAGCTCCTGTTACATTGCTGAACAAAGTGATTTTTGGGTCTGCAAATCTAATGCCTTCGATTGCCTTTTCAAACTCATCTGCCGCCTTCTGCATGAGGGGGGAGTGGAATGGACCTGCAACCTTGAGGCGAACCGCACGTCTTGCACCCGCATCCTTTGCTGCATTTTCGGCCTTTTCCAGAGCGTCAAAAGTACCGCTTATTACTGTCTGTCCAACGCTGTTCATGTTTGCTGCATAGGCATCCGGAATTGAAGAAACGATTTCCTTTACCTTGTCGGGGTCAAGTCCGAGGATTGCACTCATTCCCGGTGCCTTTCCCTGATTCTGCTCTGCTATTTCCTCGCAAACCTTCTGCATGATGAGTCCACGCTGGCGTACAACCTTTATCACATCTTCAAAAGAAAGGACTCCTGCTGCATACAGGGCAGGGAATTCTCCAAGACTGAATCCCATTACGGCTGAAGGTTCAATTCCTTTTTCCTTGAGTACTCCGATTACCGCAAGAGATGCCGCTGTTATGGCAATCTGACTGTTGTCGCTGCGGCTGAGTGTCTCTGCATCACTGTTCCACAGCAAGTCTTCCATGTTGACGTTGATGATTGAAGAAACATCATCTATTATTTTTTTTGCAGAAGGAAAAGATTCTGCTACATCCTTGAGCATCCCTGGTGTCTGTGCACCCTGTCCGGGAAACAAAAAAGCATGTTTGTCTGCCATAATGTCCTCTTTTTCTTGTAGTTAAACTCTCTTTATGACAAATTATGTCAAAATGTCATAATAATGTCAATCGGGAAAACGTGAAATTGAAAGATGAAAGTTGTTGAATTTGGTTCTGCATTCAGCTGGCGGGTAAATGAATGAAAAATTGTCACGCGGATTCGAAAAATCTGCTGGTAACTTCGTTGCAAAAACGTTTTTTCTTTTACTCGGATTTTCCGTAGGAAAATCGAATCCGCGTGACAACAACATTTTCTCAATCACCAGCTAGCAAGATACAAAGCACATCAGCCTGACAAGCTCAATTCCGAATTATGCATTATGCATTCATAATTAACTTTTCCCCAAGACAGATTTTATGAATTTTCCTCAATTAATCTTTTCAATTTGCCTTGTTCTATGGTATAATATGTTATTAATTTATATGTTTGGTCGGGTGGCGAGTTGATGTGATTTGTGATAAAACTTGCGGAAGCGAAAACCTGAACCGAAAAAAATCTGCACAAGCGTAGCGCGGAAGCCTTTTTTCGGGACAGTTTTTCGCTGGGAGCAAGTTTTTATAATGGTTTGGATCAACTCGACATCCGACCTGATAAGAAGGGTGTTTATGAGGTACTTTATGAAAAATTCAAAAATCGTGCTGGCTTTTTTACTTTCTCTGCTGGTTCCTGTGTTTGCGGGAGCGGCTTCTAAAAAGGATTCCAACGACTACGAATTCCATTCAACTGTAACTGTGCTGCCAAAGGGTACTGACGGTAGTGCCGGTACTGATGCCACCTATGTTTATTTCGGTGACTGGCCACAGACTATAAAGGATCCGTCGGTTACAATCAACGAGAAGAAAACCATGAAAATGGGTCCCAACGTTTATTACAAGGGTGATGACGGTGCATGGTATGCCAAGGTTGCAGAGAATGCTCAGGGTGACAAACCGTTTTACAGCGACAATTCAACTGTCTCCCAAAGCAAGTCCGGACGCTCAAAGTATTTCAAGGTAGAGCCCATCAAGTGGCGTGTCCTTTCAAAAGATTATAACGGTTCTGGAAAAGCACTCTTGTTTGCAGAAACTGTCCTTGACGTGATACCCTTCTATTCAATTCAGGCTGATTTGCTGAAGAACCCTTCTGAACTGCCGGAGCGCAAAATCGATAAAAAAACTTCGGCTTACGAAAACAATTATAAATACAGTCAGATTCATGCATGGCTCAACGGTGTGGAGTATTATTCAATCGAAAAAAATAAAACCGCAAAAAAATCCGATTACAAGGGAAAGGGGTTCCTTCAGATTGCATTCAATTCTTCTGCCCAAAAGCTTATTGCACAAAGCGATGTCAATGTTTCTGATGACATAAGCAAGGATAAGGTCTTCCTTTTGAGTCAGGCTGAGGTAACAGGTTCTGTCAACGGTGCTCTGAGCGTGCGTTATCCAAGTGACTATGCCCTGGCAAAAGGTATGCCAATGGCCGCCTACGATGGTGCAGGATATTATTTAAGAACTCCAGCAAGTGAGCGTACTAAGGTTGCCGGTGTTGAGCATGGTTCTATGGCTGCACTCCAGGTGTATTCTCAGGATGCCGGTGTTGTTCCTGCCATTGCGGTAACTCTTTCGCTTGATGGAAACGCGAAGCTTGATGCAGGCAAAATTGCGATGGCTGATGTGAAGAAAAAATTTGATGCAAAAAATGCTTCTTCAATAGCGGTTGCTGCTCCCAAAAAAGATGCTTCTGGAATGCTTGAGGTCAAGGGAGCAACAGTAAATAAATCTGTAAGATATTCTGAGGTATTCACTTATGGAAGGAATGCCACTGTTGCAGATTTCTATGTTTGCGATCATGATGTGACAAAGACAGAATATGAAAAATACTGTGCTTCTGCTACGGGCATCAGTTCTTCTTCTGCAGCTACGGGAACATGGTATGACGCTGTAATCTATTGTAATCTTCGCAGCATAGCGGAAGGTCTTGCTCCTGCATATTATATTTCTGATGGTGGAAACAAACTGTGTGACCCTGCTGACTGGGTTGCCGTTGAACCAAACATAAAGGTTAATGCAAAGGGAGAATACAGCTATTCATCAGACGCTCCTTCTGATGCCTTGAACAAGGGCATAAAGATGGACATGAGTGCAGACGGATACAGGCTCCCGACAGAACTTGAATGGGAATACATGGCCGTGTTCTGCGGTGTTTATGGAACCACTCCTGTATGGTGCTGGGACTGGTATGTGCCGTTTGACGAAATGCCGGAAAATCCTCCTGTTACTGGAGTTGAAAAAATCGGAGAACGTGTTGTACGCGGTTTCTATCATAAGAACTTCACGATGGAAAGGAACCTTGTTGAGCGCGAGTCTTATCCGACACCGACTGCCGCAGGATTCCGTGTAGTCAGGTCAAAACCGACTGCTGCGTCATCTGCTTTTTCAGTAGAAGTAACTGTTGGTTCCGAGGGTGCAGGTCTTGCTGCTGCAAAGGTAAAGACTGCCAAACCTGGTGCAGTAGTCCGTCTTGAAAATAGGGAAAACATCGGCTGGGAGTTTGACTCATACAGTGCAAAGGATGCAAGCGGCAAGGCTGTAAAGGTAAGCTCATCTGGTTCATTCATAATGCCTGATTCAAATGTTACGGTTACAGCCCAGTTTAAGAAGGCAAAGCCATATCCGGTTACATTTGCCAAGACAGAGAACGTGACGGTAAAGGCCGACAAGACTGAGGCATGCGTTGGAGAGACTGTTGCCTTGAGCTTTGAATTTGCCCAGGGATACGACATCGATACAATCACGGTTACCGACAATTCCGGAAATGCAGTTCCTGTTTCAAGCGGTAAGGTCTTTGTAATGCCAAAGGGTGGTGCGACAGTTTCCGTAATAGTCCAGCAGTATGACTCAAAGAATTTCGTGTTTGTTCCTGGTGCCACTGTAAAATCAATTTCCGGATCTCAGGTATTTACGGGAAAAACATTCACAATAAAGGACATGTATGTCTGCAAGCATGAGACGACCCAAGCTGAATGGGAAAAATACATGACATATTATGGTGTTGCATCAATCGGTAGTGGTGCGGGACAGTCAAATGATCCTAACCCGTATTGTCCGATTGCAAGAAACGGAAAGGGACCTGATTTCCCTGCCTATGCTCTAAACTGGTTTGAGGCTGTCATCTACTGCAACTTGAGGAGTATTGACGAGGGGTACGAGCCTGTTTACTACATGGGCAACATGGAGAAAAATCCTGCCCAGTGGGAAAAACTTTCTGGCTCATATGTGCGCCACAACTCTGCCGGAAAATACTACATCAATGACACAACAGATGAATCTGTCCTTGCTAAAGTCAAGATGGATGAGAAGGCCAATGGTTACCGTTTGCCTACAGAAGCTGAATGGGAATATCTTGCACGCGGTGGAAAAGACAAGGTCTCCAGTCGTGGAACAAGGTATTCGGGAAGTGACAATTACAACAATGTCGGCTGGTGCGGAAGGGTTGCATCCAATGGAAAGGCCCATGAGGTCATGCAGAAGAGCCCCAATAATCTTGGACTTTATGACATGAGCGGAAACGTTGCGGAATGGACTTGGAACAACATTCACCGTGGAGGTTCATGGAGTAGTGTTGTAAAGAGCGACACCAATATCGCCGAAGAATGCACCGTATACGGTCGTCCTGCAGAAAACAAGACAAAACTTGGAGAGCGCCGTGTAATTGCAATGGCTGGATTGCGTGTGGTTCGCACAAAGTTCTGATAAAATGAAAATGGGGTTGGTTAAAATGCCAGCCCCTTTTTTTTCAACATGATTTTCGTTCAATTGGATTGTGATTCAATCATAGCTCGCAATTGTCAATCGTCATAAAAGCCTTTTTGATTTTCTTTTCGTTGTACAAAACTGCATCCGCCTTTTCCAGTAATGAGTCCAGTTTTTCATCTCCATACGGTTCATAGACTGCGTAACCCAGACTGATTGCAAGCTCAAATTCCTGGTCTGAATTTTTATTCCATTCGTCACAGTATTGCTCAAGCCGCCTCCGTGCAATGTCCAGTTTTCTTTCCGTAAGGTTGGGGGCAACGATTGCAAATTCATCACCGCCAAGCCTTCCGATTATATCCGTGTGCCTGAATGTCCGGGACAGCAGTTGTGCCTCTGCCTTGATTGCGATGTCTCCTGCGGAATGCCCGTAGGTGTCGTTTATTTTCTTGAGCCCGTCGATGTCTCCAAAGAGAACCATGCCTCCGCGTCCCGTTACCTGCGAAACCCTGAGCGATTTCTGGCCGTAATCCAAAAATCCCCTTCTGTTCAACAGGCCCGTCAGGTCGTCGGTTACAGAGGTATGTGCCGCAATGTCGTATTCTTTTTCAAGTTCCTTTTTTTCTTCCTGGGCGCGTGTGATTGAGATTGCGGATGAAATTGCATTGGAAAGCATTTTGCAGACCATTGTGTAGACCGTTGAATCATAATCACCCGGTTTGAAGATTATGTAGCCGAATAATGTCGTTGACCTGTACAGTGCCTGAACCTGCATTTCATCCATGCTTGCAAAGGTGTCTTCAGGAATCATCGTTTCCCTTGGATTAAATGGAATGGGCGTTTCCTGTTCTCCAAGCCAGTACCCCGAGAATCTGTCGTAAGCTGAATATAGCAAAGCCTTGGCCGGCAGCGGGAAATATTCAAACCTGTCTGTTGATATCGGAGATTCAAATAATACAACTGCGGCGGACAAAATGCCTAAGGTTATCAAATCCGTGTTTATCCGTTTCCTGAACTGGCTCAATGTCATGTCATTCTGCATTTCGGTATAAAGGTGAACGACTTGGGTGAACTGGGTCCTCTTTAAGCACCATTCGCCCACGGATGACATCATTTCCTTTGGGTTGTAGGGTATGACCTTTCCATTTTCATCAATAGAAATTGTCGTGTCGGACAGGGGAACGCATGAGCATGACTGCCTGAATACTGAAATGGAAGGAACCAGACCGAGCTTTTCAACTTTTTCTCCCTTAAACATCCTGCAGAGGGTTTCAACAGCAAGGGCACCCTGCAATTCCGAATTCTGATTTATCGTGGTAAGGGTGGGAGTCATTGAAGAAGACCTTAGCTCATCATCAAAACCCGTTACAAGGACATCCCCCGGAACCTTTTTTCTGTTGTGCTGCAGCCAGTCGATTGAAGCGTATGCCATCTGGTCGTTCAATGCCACAATCGCATCAAAATCTATGCATCCTTTTTGATTCCTGTATTCGTTGAGTGCCTTGTATGCAAGGTCGTAGGAAAAACCGCCGTATAAAACAAGTGATTTGTCAAAGGCAATGTTGTGCTCATGCAATGTTTCCTTGAATACCTCGATTCGGCTTAATGCATCCGTTGAAGTGTCATTGACTCCGAGAAGTGCAAGGCGGCGGCATTTGTGTTTTTCTATCAGGTGGGATATCATGTTTTTAAAGGCAAGCTTTCCATCACATATTATTGAAGGAACATCTTTTACTATGCTACCGATGCTTACCAGGGGTACCGGTGCAAAAGATTTTATGTACGAACGAAGGTAATCCGCCGTTGAATTTGACAGCTGGGAGCCGGCAACAAAGATGATTCCGTCAACATTTTGCGGTGTAAGATGAGAGGCTATGGACAGAGACTGGTAGGAATATTCCTTTGTATTCTGCATTATCTTGCTTATAGGGAAAACCATAAGCTCCATTCCGTGTTCTCTGGCATACTTTGATGCCCCGGAGTAGATTTTAAGAGCATACTCGGATTCTATGTAGTCAATAACAAAGGCTAGTCGTTTTACCGTTCTCATCATATAAATTATAAATCGAAATGGAAAATATGCAAGTTGTTTTTTTTCCCTTTACAAATACAGCTTTATCTGTTACCTTTTAAATATAGAGGAAAATCAAAAAAAATCAAAAAAAGACCTCTTTGGTCGTAGGAGAATACTATGGTGCTTAAATTCTACAAATGTAAGAAATGCGGAAAAGTCATTGCCGTGCTAAAGGGCTCACCATGTGACACGATGTGTTGTGGAGAGGCTATGGTCGAACTTAAGGCGAACACAACCGATGCCGCCGTTGAAAAGCACGTTCCCGTCCTTCAGTTGAATGGAAATGTCGTTCAGGTTTCTGTGGGTTCTGTAAGCCACCCCATGGAAGAAAAGCATTTCATCGAATGGATCTCGCTTGAGACATCCGCCGGAAATCAAATCAAATTCCTGAAGCCCGGATCTGAACCCAAGGCTACTTTCGCTCTGGCAGATGGAGAGGAAGTTGTAAGGGCCTACGCCTACTGCAACCTCCACGGACTATGGGCCGACAAATAGCGGACGCTTAAGGGGTTGTATGGACAATAAGGCCTTATATAACATTTCTTACGGACTCTTTGTAATCGGTACAAGAAGCGGAGAGAAAATCAACGCCTGCATCACTAATACATGCATGCAGGTTGCCTCTGAACCGACCAGACTGTCAGTATCACTGCTGAATAAAAACTATACCTGCGACCTGATCAAGGAATCCTCTTTCTTCAGTCTCTCGGTGCTGGACAAGAACACAGCCTTTGAGGTCTTTAAGCGTTTCGGCTATCAGAGCGGAAGGGACGTGGATAAATTTGCCGGTTTTGAATATGAGGCGGACAGAAACGGCTGCCCCCTTATTCTTTCAAATGCCTGCTCGGTCTTTTCATGCAGGGTGGTTTCAAAAACTGATTTGGGGACCCACACGCTTTTTGTCGCGGAGATAGAGGATGCTAAGGTTACCTCTTCTGTTGAACCCATGACCTATGCATATTATCAGAGCAGCGTAAAGCCCAAGGTCAAGGTTGAGTCTTCCAGGAAAATCATAGGCTGGAGGTGCAAGATCTGCGGATACGAATACATGCAGAGCGAGCTGCCTTCAGATTACATTTGTCCCATGTGCGGACATCCGGCTGAAGACTTTGAGCCTATTTATGAAGCCCAGTCTGAAACGGTGGCAAATGAAAATAAAATCAAGGTTGAATCAAATCTTAAGGAGAATGAAATGAGCAACAAGTATTCGGGAACGCAGACGGAAAAGAATCTGCAGGCTGCATTTGCAGGAGAAAGTCAGGCACGCAACAAGTACACGTACTTTGCGTCGGTCGCCAAGAAGGAAGGATACGAACAGATATCCGCCATGTTCCTCAAGACTGCCGACAACGAGAAAGAGCACGCTAAAATGTGGTTCAAGGAGCTGGGTGGAATCGGAGACACAAAGGCCAACCTTTCTGCGGCTGCTGACGGAGAAAACTTTGAGTGGACCGACATGTACGAGGATTTTGCCAAGACTGCGGAAAAGGAAGGATTTACCGCCCTCGCTGCAAAGTTCCGTGGAGTTGCGGCTATTGAAAAGCATCATGAGGAAAGGTACCGCGCCCTGCTCAAAAACGTGGAGTCAAAAGAGGTGTTTGAAAAGAGCAGCGTAAAGGTTTGGGAATGCCGTAACTGCGGCCACATCGTCGTTGGAACCAAGGCTCCGGAAGTTTGCCCTGTATGCAACCACCCACAGAGCTACTTTGAGATCAACGCTGAAAATTATTGATTGAATTTCTGCCTGCATTTAAGGCGGATTCATTTTGTAAGGCGCTCCATGACTTGTGTCGTGGGGCGTTTTTTTTCATCTTGAAGAAAGTAGGCTTTGAATTTTAGCTGTGAAAAAAAATTAAAAAATTTTATTGAAATTTTAACTTTTGCTGTTGACACAAAAAGAAGTATGTAGTATATTAAACCTCGTCGCCTAAAACGGCGGCAAGCTGTTTGACAGTAAAGGGAAGGAAAGAAGACAATTAAGTTTGGTTGTAGTGCAGAACTAGACCAAACCTAGTAAGGTCAGTAC
>JAEEGL014818618.1_pt1 | contig 56113 bp, 49 predicted proteins | sample 9134231 | NCBI WGS metagenome assembly JAEEGL01 (sample SAMN16246548, study PRJNA631951) | gut metagenome | biome: gut microbiome; feature: rumen; material: fiber-attached | host: Bos | place: Iran: Karaj | collected 2018-10
CTTCCGAGCTACACTTTTGTAACTGGATGCGTGGAGGACAAGAGGGCGAATTTTAATGACAAAATCACGAAAGTGGTTTATAATGCAAGTGGGTATGAGAAGGCGGAGGACGAAAAGGTGCGTGATTTCCTGCGATTCGTCTACACCAACGACCCGAGGGATGATGATTTTTCCAACAAGCTTAGTGAGCGGGTTAGGATGCTAAAGGATGACGACCGATTCAGGAGGGAGTACGCGGCGATGAATTTACGCGAGATGGACATACGCAGGGAAGAGCGGCAGACGGCACTTGCGGAAGGAATGCAGATTGGTCTCAGCAAAGGCTTGAAGCAAGGCTTGAGTCAAGGACTTGCAGAAGGAATAAAGCAAGGTGAGCAAGAGACAAAAATTAATGCTGCAAAAGCGATGCTTGCCGATGGCATGGACATAAATCTGATTACCAAATACACCGGACTCACTGTTGAAGAGGTGAAGAGTGGAAAGTGGAAAGCTGAGAATTAAGCAAGCTGAGCTTGCGACTTGCTCAATCCTACTTGACAGTTCTCGAAATATCGGTAAAGATTAAGGTAGAATGCAAGGACTAATACTTAACGGAAGCAAAAATGTATTTGAGGTTGAATGTGAGGACGGTGCCATAAGGGACTGCGCATTCAAGGGAAAGATTCTCAAGGCCAGCGAGGGATACTACAATCCGCTTGCCCCGGGCGATTATGTGGAGCTGGACGACTCCTCTTTGGAAGAAAGCCGTGGACTCATCGTTGACTTGGTTCCCAGAAAAAATGAATACGTAAGATACAACGTAAAAAAAAGACAGCCGCAGCTTTTGGCCGCAAATCTGGACTACCTCTTGATTGTCACCACTCCCGACGAGCCTCCTTTCCGGCCAAGGTTCATAGACAGGGCACTCGCACAGGCAGAATATCAGAAAATCACGCCGGTAATCGTATGCAACAAATACGACCTCAAGGAAGCGCAGGACGATGAATTCCAGAACCGGCTTCTCTCATGGGAATCCGTGGGCTACAAGGTAATCCGGCTCAGCGCAAGGACGGGCGAAGGCATGGAGGATTTGGCCCAGCTTCTTGACGATCATCTTTCGGCACTGGTGGGACAGAGCGGCGTGGGAAAAAGCTCCATAATCAATGTGCTTGACCGAAACGTAGTGCTGAAAACGGGCAGTTTGAGCCAAAAATACGGACGCGGCACACACACCACAACCAAGGGCTCCCTCATGCACATAGAGATTGACGAGGCACTCATGGGTGGAATCCAGGGACGCACAGCCGATATCATCGACACCCCCGGAGTACGGCAATTTCTGCTCCACGACATTTCCGCCGAAAATCTCCAGCTCTATTTCAAGGATTTTGTCCCATTCCTGGGAAAATGCACATTCGGCATGAGCTGCTCCCATCAGAACGAAAAGGGATGCGCAATCCTCAAGGCAGTGGAAGACGGAGACATCGCAAGGGACCGTTTTGAAAGCTGGCGACGCATTGTTGAGGAAATGAAATCAGGAACCTGGGAAGAATAATTTTTTCAGCCCCAAACTTCCTTAAGAGACGAAAGCAAAAACTCAGTCCTTTTTTCCCGACCTTGGACACGCCTGCCTGTAAACGTCCATGAGCCGCTCCTTTGTCACGTGGGTGTATCGCTGTGTAGTGCTGATTGAGGAGTGACCGAGCATTTTCTGCACCATCCTGATGTCCGCGCCGCTGTTGAGCATGGCAGTCGCGAATGTGTGACGGAAAGCATGTGGCGAAAGATGCCGCCTTGTTCCTTCAGGGCCCGTGTAGATTTTTAATATGTACTGTATTCCATGAGCCGAAAGAGCAGTCCCATGCTGATTGACGAAAATCTGCTCCACAGTATTTCCTCCGTCAGGCTCAGAAGCCGGAAAACGCTTTTTTCTTTCCTCAAGATACGCAAGAAGAGCTTCCCGCGCGTCCTTTTCAAGATACACTTCCCTGTCCTTGTCGCCCTTTCCGTTGACCACAGCAGAGGCATATCCGTTTTTGAAATCCCTGAACTTAAGTCCCGCAAGCTCGCTCACACGGCAGCCGGTGGAATAAAACACCTCGAATATGGCCCTGTCCCTGGCCGCCCAAAGAAGATCCTTTTCTGTAGGCTTGGCACAAAGCTCATCCACCTCGCTCTGGGTCATGTAACGCGGCAAATCACGGCTCACATGAACGATCTCAAGTTCCTGCGAAACATCCACCTTAATGTGTCCGAAATGCTTGCAGTAAGAAAAAAGTCCCCTGACCGCCGCCATATAGCGGTTGATTGATGTCCTTTTGTATTTGCGTCTCGTGAGCGAACCGATGCTTGAAATCAAATCAGATTCCGACACATCAGAGACGAGTTTTTCCTCGCCCAAGCAGAGAAGAAGATGATGGAGGTCATTTCGGTAGGCGGTCACAGTGTTTTCAGAAAGACATCGCACGGACTGTAAGTACTGGATGTATTCCTCCGCGGCATCTTTCAAAGAAAGTCTTTCCTTTGTGGAATCCGAATCAGTCTGAACGTCCATAAATCCTCCTGAAACTATTTACAAAGATTATCGGAAAGGCACTAGCCTGATAATGACAGGATTCTGAATTAATCAGAGCTTGCCTTATATTCAATATGCTCCGTTGCATTCATCTTTTGAGATATTGTACTGTCAATCAGATTAAGTCCAATTGTTTTTGCAGAGATGCTTGTTGTTATTGTTATGTCGCCGGAATAGTATGATTTCTCTTTTATGTCATAGTAATAAATTCCCTCGGAGACTATCAGCAGTTCTAATTGATCTTTAAGAACATCAGGTATATCGTCAGAGTTTAATTCCAATCTGGATTCAATTTTTAGGTATTGCCTATCTTCTGCCAGGTAAACCCCCAGCCCCCTGATATATAACTTTCCTTTAATCTGAAGTAATGAACCGGAAAAATTCAATGGCATAATGACATCTTCTTCAAGAATCTCGTTTTCTTTAATTATCAAGCCAGAAGATGGCATCATCAGTTTAATCCTGAACTCCATATCTTGGCTATTCAGAAATTTCCCGTCTTCTGACAGATATTGATACACTGCTGTTCTTGGCCCAAATTTTGTATTTACCGGCTCAGCATCCTCCGAGATGTCATCATTCGGAATGTCAAAAGATATCTGGGAATCAACAATTATATCCTTAAATACAATTTCAGCATAACCATTTCCAAGCATATTCAATGTGAGCTTGCTTGTGGTCTTGCTTTTTTGATTTGTAGTACCTGGAAATAAACTTGACTCAGAAAATGAATCATTAAAAGCGGAGTAGTCATAGGATAGCACATCTTTTTTGGAAAAATCAAAAACCAGTTTTACAGGCTCATATTGCTCATTTATAGTTTTATCTGAAAATATATCACGAGCATCTGGTCTTTGCATGATTTCCTGAGAAAACACATTTAATGGCACGATTAACAACAAAAAGATTTTAACAAATGATTTCATGATTTCTCCTCCTAAATATTCTGCTCTTTTTTCGCAATATTTTTATGGATGAATTGTATCGATATTTCCGAATCCAAATATTAATCCGTCTTTTTCTATGACACAGCTGCAGCGAAACTTTGTTATCAGGCGCAATGATATTTTACCGTCCTTATATATTTTCCAGTCTTCGTTTTTCTTCAGGATTTTCTTAAATTGTTTGTATTCTGAATTTGTAATGGACACTTTATAATAATAAGGTAGCTGAGTGATTTGGACAGGAACACCGCCGGAATAATCCGTTTTGATTAGTTCGATTTTTTTGCCGCTTATTTCAATTCCGCTTTCATATTTGAAAAGCCATTTCATGAACTCAAGATTTTCACAATCACTTGATGTCAAAGAATTTTTAATAAAATACTCATCATAAAAATCTGAGTGCTCATGTATTTCTTTTAGAATCCGAAGTTCATTTAAAACATGGCACCGATAAAATTTTTCAGAAACAGATTCATAAATCCAACAGTCATTTTGCACTTCATATTTTTTTCCTTCCTGCAAATATTCAATCTCGTAAACCCCTTCATCGACGCATGCTTTCTCTGCCTCGCTTACAGAAATTTCTTTTGCGGCTTTTATTTTTTTATCCAGAGAATTTAACGCCTCACACAAATCATTGTTTACAGGGACTGAAACATCATTCGGAGTTGGAATTTTGATTTTTATGATTTCCTCATTTTCTAATTTTATTCGAATATCTGCCTGAGGTTCGTCATGTGCAAAGACATGCTGCAAAACAATAGCAAATATTAGAAGAACTATAACTCTCTTACTTTTCATTTTTTTTCTCCTACGATTCAGTGAGGACGTCCACGTAACAATGAGTTACGCAGCCCCCCCATCAAGAGTCGCTTCCGTCATCGGCGGAATGGAGATAGTCGCACTCAGGATTGATGCAGCTCTTGTAGAACCCGTTTTTCTTGTCATATTTTTCAACCATGAACCATCCGCACTTGGGGCAGGTTGTTCCGATCGGCTTAAAATGCGAGATAAACGAGCACTGGGGATAATTCGTGCATCCGTAGAATTCCTTTCCGCGTCCCTTTGTCTTACGAGCGACTATGCTTCCGTCGCAGCCTTTTACGGGACACTTTGCAAGAGGAATGCTCTTCGTGTTGTGGCACTCCGGGAATCCTGAGCATGCAAGGAAGTAACCGAAGCGTCCCAGTTTTTTGACCATGGGTTTTCCGCACTTGTCGCAGATTTCCTCAGTCACTTCGTCAAGGGAGCCCTTCAGACTTTCCTGTGTGTCCATCACTTGTCCCACGCGGTCAATGAAGGGTCCGTAGAATCCGCCGATCATTTTGTTCCACACAAGGCTGTTCTGCTCGATGCGGTCCAAATCATCCTCGACTTCGGAAGTGAATTTTTCATTTATCACGTCGGGGAAGGAATCCACCAGAATCTTGCAGATTGTCTTTCCGAGCTGGGTAGGCACAAGCTGTCTGTTCGTCCTCGTAATGTAATAGCGGTCAAGGAGCACCGAAATAATCGGAGCATAAGTTGAAGGCCGGCCAATTCCTTTTTCCTCAAGGGTCTTGACGATTGAAGCGTCAGTATAGCGGGCGGGTCCCTGGGTAAAATGCTGCTCCGGGTAAAATTTTCCGCTGCTGAGTTTTTCACCCACCTTCAAGGACGGAAGACTTCCCGTCACCTCCTCCTTCGCCGAAAGAGTCTTGATTACGGAATAGAATCCCTTGTCCACGAGCTTTGAGGCAGAGACACGGAACACCGCATCACCCGCACAAATGTCCGCGCTGGTCGTCTTAGTCTTCGCATTTACCATCTGGCTTGAGACAAAACGCTCCCAGATGATTGAATAGAGACGGAGCAAATCCCTTGAAAGATACTCCTTCATGCTGTCCGGGGTATATTTCACGTATGTCGGACGGATTGCCTCATGCGCGTCCTGGGCTGATTTTCCCACGGCATACTCAATCTTTTCGGCAGGAAGCTGCTCAGGATAATTCTTTGAAATCCACGAGCGCACGTCATCAATTGCGGTCTGAGAAATGCGAACCGAGTCCGTCCTCATGTAAGTGATAAGTCCCACGCGGGTTGAGCCAATCTGGATGCCCTCGTAAAGCTGCTGTGCGAGCTGCATGGTCTTTTTTGACGTGAATCCCAATCTGTTCGCGGCAACCTGCTGGAGCTTGGACGTGGTAAACGGTGGCTTCGGCTTGACTGATTTTTCCGACTCCTTGATGTCCGTCACCGTGCACTCACTGTCCTTGATTTGCTCGATTATGTCCTTGACCGACTGCTCGTTTTTAAGCTCAGGCTTAGTTCCCTTGTAGAGCACAAGCTGGGCGGAGAACTTGGATTTTCCCTTCATGAAATCTGCGTCCAGGGTCCAGTACTCCTCGGGGATAAAATCCTCAACTTCCTGTTCCCTTTCGCAGACGAGACGCAACGCAACCGACTGAACACGACCCGCGCTGAGCCCGTTTTTGACTTTCTTCCATAACAAAGGACTCAGATTGTAGCCCACGAGACGGTCCAGAACACGCCTTGCCTTCTGTGCGTTTACCTTCGCCTCATCAATGCCCCTGGGATGCTTCACCGACTCCTTGATTGCGGCCGGAGTAATCTCATTGAACACGATTCTTTTTATCGGTGCCTTGGTCTTTTCCGAAAGAGCATTGTTCAAATGCCATGCGATTGCCTCTCCCTCACGGTCGTTATCAGATGCGAGGAGAATCTGTGTGGAAGCCTTAGCGTCCTTCTGCAATTCCTTGAGCAATTTTGCCCTTCCGCGCACGGTGATGTATTCCGGCTGGAACTCGTTGTTCACGTCTATCGCAATTCGGCTCTTGGGCAAATCAATAAGATGTCCCATGGAAGCCTTTACCGTGTAGCCGCTTCCCAAATAATGTTCTATGGTCTTTGCCTTAGCGGGAGACTCCACAATCACCAGCACGTTCTTTGCCTTGGATTTTGCCTTGTCTGCCGTCTTCGTACTCGTACCTGCCATACGCAAACCTCAATCATTTTTCAATCGTTCACGGCCAAATCAAAAAGATCCAGCTGAACAGTCTTTATTTTATGTGTTCCCGGAGCCTCGTCCTGAAAACGCTTGAAATCTTCATAACCCGATATGAGCGGAGCACCCGACTTTACGTATTCCTCGAAGCTGTTTCTCAACTTCGCCTCCGCAGATTTTCCACCCTTCACTCTCAATGCCAGAGCCGAACTCTCCGAAAGCCGTTTTGCCTCGTCGCACAGCCCCGCCTCATGGAAAACCACGTCCCTGCCGTAGCCCAACGCGAAATCCACGGTTATCAGCGCACCGCTTCCCGGAGGAGCCTGAGTCACAAGGACGCATCTTGAGAGACCTGCGATAATCCTGTTCCGCTGCACAAAACGCCACGGTTCGGAAGACACTCCCGGAAGATACTCGCTCAAAAGAATCCCGCCCGAAGAAAGGATTTTTTCCGCCAGCTTGCGATGTCCGCCCGGAACAACGGAATCTATGCCGCATGGAAGTACCGCAGCAGATTTTCCCCCGTCCACCGAAACGGCTCCCTTGTGCGCGAAAGAGTCCACGCCGTAAGCAAGCCCGCTGACCACCGTGAGTCCGTCCCTTGCCGCATCCGATGCAAAATCAAAAGTCGCCTGGGCACATTCCCTGCACACACGCCTTGTTCCGACCACCGACACGCACGGATTCAAAAGACAGTCCATGCTCCCACGGTAAAAAACCATGTAGGGCGGATCCGTCATTTCCCTGAGCAAAGGAGGATAAGACGCATCATCGTAACGGCACGAGCGGATTCCAAATCTTCCGTCAGAGAGCCTTTCCATGATTGCGGCACTCTTTTCTGCCGTTCTCAGCGCGGATTCCCCGGTCCAATTCTTTGAGCGGACTTCTCTCCCTATAATAGAAGAAAGTCTCTCACTAGAAAGTACAGCAAAATCCCCTTCACTGTCAAGTTCTTTCCTGACGAGAACCTTTTCCTTTAATGAGAGAAACAAAATTGACGAAAGCGCAATATCTAAAATGTCCACCATTAAAAAGTACTAATTTGAATACTGAGCGTCAAGTACTTTTTTCTTATTTGCCTCGGCCTGGGCGACTTTATCCGCGTTCGGATTGATTTCTATAATCCTGTCGTAAAGTGCCACCGCCTTGTCAAATTCCAGATTGTCGTAATATGCGCGCGCAAGGACAAACATTCCGTCGGTATCCTTCACCTGGGCGTTCATGTACTGCTCCAGATAGGGAATTGCTTTTTCAGATTCATTCAGCTCAAACACATAAAGCACACCGAGCCCGTAGAGCGCCCTGTAATAATTCGGATTGATTGCGATCGCACGGAGGTACGCCGTCTCGCTCGTCCTGAGATAACGCTGCTTCATTACCGCCGCAGTGCCGTCAGCCGTCGCATTCCAGTCTTCCTTCGCATGGGAGATATATCCAGCACAGACCGCAAGATAAAAATAGAGGTTCGCGTTGTTCGGGTAGATTTCCACCGCCTGCTGGAAACACTCGTATGCCTTTCCATATTCCTGCTCGTCCAGATAGCGCGTGCCGAGGATTTTCCACCAAACGCCCTCCTGAGCCTGTGTCGTGGCAAGGTCAATGGCCCTCTTGTCGTATTTTGCAATGGCTTCCTTAAGCTCTTCCTTTGTCGTGGGGGAATCCACACCCTCCTCAAGCTTCTGCATCTTCCTGATTGTATTGTATGACTGGCCGCAAGACGAGAACAATGTCGTGAACGCTGCCAGTGAAATGCCTAAAATTGCAATCTTTACTGTTTTTTTCATAAATCTTTTCCTCCCGATGAGTCCTTGTGTCCCGGAAAATATCCTGCATGATACTCCCTCAGAGCCTCATCGTCAATATGTGTATAAATCTGGGTCGTAGCCAGATCTGAATGTCCCAAAAGTTCCTGCACCGACCTTAAGTCAGCACCGCCGGAAAGCAGGTGAGTCGCAAAGGAGTGACGCAAAGTATGCACCTTGGAGACCACCCCGGTTTTGCTCTCAAGCGTCTGAAAATTCTTCCAGATTCCCTTTCTGGAAAGCTTTTGGCCACGGAAATTCACGAAGACCTCTTCCACGGCCTTTTTACCGACAAAAGAAGGTCTCACCTCGAAAATCCATTTTTTAAGCCATTCCGCGGCAATGTCCCCGAACGGAACCATACGCTCCTTGTCACCCTTACCGCGCACGATTATAATCTGCTCGTCAAAATGCACGTTGGAGACCAAAAGTCCCGACGCCTCGCTGATTCTGAGCCCGCAGCCGTAAATCATCTCAAAAAGAGCCCTGTCCCGGATTCCCAGAGGCTTGGTGGTGTCTATGGAAGACAAAAGCTCATCCACTTCCTCTATGGAAAGCACCGACGGAAGATGCTGCGACTGTTTCGGTCTCTCAAGCTCGTAGGCATAATTGTCCGCCCACACACCGGTCCGTTTCAGATACTTTCCGAACGAACGCAGGGCCGAAATGTCCTTGGATGAAGTCCTCGCAGACGCACCCTGGGTTCTTCTCCATGTAAGAAAACCGAGCAGCTCTCTGTTTCCGACCTCCGAAAGGGATTTTTTCTCCCCGTCAAGCCAGTTCAGGAACTCAAGGCAGCTCAGACAATACGTCTCCGCCGAAAGATCCGCCATGCGCTTCACGAGAATCAAATCGTCAAAGTAGGAGCGCAAGATTGGGGGCCACGCAGACTCATCAGCCATTTTATTCGTCCGTAAGCCTGATCGTCCGGTTGAGCTTATTCAGATTATTCCTCCACACAGCCGGCTGCCTTAAATCGTCCGGGTCGCTGGAAAATCCTGCCGGAGGATCATAGGGCTGCCTCGACTTCAAGGTACTCAGCCTCGGTTTAAGGGCATCTGAAAGAGAAATGGGGGCCTCGGTCTCATTCTGCACGTCATCCGCATTGTCTCCGTCCGCATCATCAGCCTGGTCAAAGGGATTGGAAATATTATAGTCCCCGGCACCGACGCTGTTCATCTGAGGACGCTGGATCGGTGTGCGGCTCATCTTTTCAGCCTCATCGTAAAGGACGCCCGTATTTACAGGCACGCTGCTGATTTTATCGGTAAAAGAGTCTGATTTCGGCTCCGCTTTTTTCATGGATGACTGGTCGCCGTGAAAAACCTTGTCAAACTCATCAAGGGACATTACATTCGCGTTTTTTGCCTTGGTCTCGTTCTCACGCTCCCTTTCCTCTTCGGAAATCTCAAATCCGGTCGCAATTACGGTAACGGAAATCTTCTCGCCCATGGACGGATCAAGCACCTGTCCCCAGAAAAGACTCAGGCTGCTCGATGCTGATGCGGAGATTGTCTTGATGATTTCCTCGACCTCCACCATGGCAAGGTCCTCCGCGCTCGTTATGTTCACGAGAATGTAGCTTGCGCCGTCAATGCTTCTGTTCTCAAGCATGGGGTTCGTAATGGCTCTCTGGGCTGCCTCCACGGCACGGTTCTCACCTTCCGCCATTCCAACGCCAAGGATTGCCTCGCCCTTGTCCTTCATAACTGTCTTCACGTCGGCAAAGTCGCAGTTCACCTCTCCGGGCTTCGTAATAATCTCGGTAATTCCCATCACGCCCTGGCAGAGAACTTCATCGGCAAGACGGAATGACTGCTTGTAAGTAAGCGTGCGGTCGGTTCCAACAATCTTCATTATCTGCTGATTCGGGATGATTATAAGGCTGTCCACATGCTCGCGGAGTTTCTTGATTCCTTCCATCGCGTTCTTCATGCGGATTTTTGCTTCAAATTCAAAGGGAGTCGTAACGACGGCAATGGTAAGCGCACCCTGCTCATGTGCAATTCTGGCAACGACCGGAGCAGAACCGGTTCCTGTTCCACCGCCCATTCCGGCAGTGATAATCACCATGTCCGCACCGCGCACGGTCTCGGTTATTACATCCTCGTCTTCCTTTGCGGCATTCTCACCCACCTCAGGGTTTCCGCCCGCTCCAAGTCCACCGGTAAGCTGCTGTCCGATGGGCAATCTTTTCTTCGCCTTGGAAACGGTAAGTGCCTGCATATCGGTATTCATGACGATAAACTCAACGTCGCTCACACCCGCTTCAATCATGCGGTTTACAGCGGAAGAACCTCCTCCTCCGCATCCGATTATCTTTATTACCGTAGGACTCGGCGCATGAAGTCCCTCCCCGGCATCCTTTTCAACAGACAGTTCAATCATATTTCCTCCCGACCCTTTTTTTATTCGGCTGACGGAAATATCCCCCTTTCCGAAAGCCATTTTAAGCTGGGTAAAACCAGCAAAACTATTATATCACCAAATGCAAAATATTAAAAGAACTTTTGCCAAATTTCCTTAACTTTATCAACAAAACCTATCTTTTCACCGCTGCTTTCCCGCTTTGAGTTCACAGTCTTGCTCTGTTTTTTCTCAGAATTCTTCACGGAAACCACCAGACCGACCGCTGTGGCAAAATCAGCCTTCCTGTACATGAATCCGGCATCTCCCGGAAGACGGCCGTAATCCGCGCACTCACCAAGACGAACCGACTCCGTTCCCCAAATGCTCTGGGTAAGATTTCTGACTCCCGGCATGAGGGCTCCCCCTCCGGTAACGACAATGCTTCCGCTGAGCTCCTTGAGTCCGGAATGCTTTACAATTTCCCTGCGGATCATAGTCATAATTTCAGCCATGCGGGGCTGTATGATTGCGCAAAGGTCGTATCTTGTGGTGAGCTCGGCAGGTCTGGAGCCAATCTCACGGATTATGACCTCTTCCTCGGCCTCGTTTCCCTCAATCCAGCAGCATCCGTACTGAATCTTGATTTCCTCCGCAACCGAACGCGGGATTCCCTTGACCTGGGCAATGTCGCTCGTGACAAGATTTCCGCCCACCGGCACCGACGTTATGTAGATTGGAGCCCCGTTGTAAATTACCATGGCATCCGTGCTGTCCGCACCAATGTCAATCAGGATGCTTCCAAGCTCCATTTCCTCCGTGTTAAGAGTGGCCTCCGCTTCGGCAAGGGTCTTAAGGTAGATTCCGTCTACGTCAAGCCCGGCCCTGGAAAGGCACTCACCGATTGTGGCACAGGCTGTTTTTGAGGCCGTCACCAGGAAAACCGACACATCAAGCCTTACGCCAAGATTACCGATCGGATCCTTGTAGCCGGAAATCTCATCAATCTTGTATTCCTGGGGAATTGCGTGGAGAATCTGCTTGTCCATGGGAAGAAAAACTGCTATGGCGCTGTCAATGGCATGCTTTTTGTTCTCATTTGAAATTTCGAGCCGCCTGTTTCTGTTCGTGGTGTCCACCGGGATTCCTCCGCTTCTGCAGCGCCCCTCAACATGAACTCCACCAATGGCGACATATACGCTGTGAACGTCCACCCCGGCCATAACCGAAGCGTCATCTATAGTTTCCTTTATTGCGGACATTGCGGCACCGATATTGACGATGACACCCTTCTGCAATCCCTTGTTGGACGGTCTCTTAGCCGCCCCAATTATTTCGAGATGGTCATCCTCATTAATCTGTCCGATAACACAGCGTATGCAGCTAGTGCCTATTTCAAGCCCAACAATAATCCTACTCAAAATATCCCCCGTACTCAGCGTTTTCTATAAGATACCGCCCCATAACGGACATCAATTTCAATCACATCCGGTTCAATGGAATTTACGACGTCCAATGATACCATCATATACTTTAATGTCTCTTCGTTCAAGTTCTGATCGGTCAAAACTTTAACTTTGCTGTGGATGGGATAAAGAATCAGCTCATATCCGCCGTAATCCTTGGGAACAACCTGAATTTCCGAAATTGCTGCGAAATAATTCTGCGGCAGCTCACGGATTTGCGCAATCTGCTCCATAAGAGACCTGTATGTGTCCGGAATTCTCATGCCGGAATGTACGCTGGTAACAGGAAGCCCCGAAATTACAGGGATGGAAGTGTCCTTCAGAACCGACGATGTGTTTGAAGTGTAAAGAACGCCGTTCCTGTCAATCTGCACGGGAACTGCCTTTCCACCAGTCACCACAAGAGTCTTTGCGACGGTCTCCCTCTCCTTGATTTCTATTATAACACGGTCGGGAAAATGCTTGTCAACAGTGACCTTCTCAACCTCGGGGATGGAACCGAAAGCTGCGGCGGCCTTGGATGCGTCAAACTGCATCCATGTGGACATTCCGAGAGAGTTCGCCTTTGCCGTAAGCTCAGACATCGGCACGTTTTTCATACCGCGGAACTGCATCTTCACGGCGGCAAGGGACGGGATCAGCAATGTATAAAGGACTCCCTCAATGAGAATCAATGCGGCGAGAATAATCACTATTATCTTTAGAACTGTCAGTTTTTTATCCTTCATCTTAGGATTTACCCCAGCAACGGCCTTTTTCCCCTTTGCAGAAGAAGAAGAGCCAAAATCAGTAAAAATAGTAAACGGTACTTCCGTATATGCGCTGTCACTCATAGATTAATTTCCACCCCGTCAAGATTTTCCATTCCGCTTTCACTTCCGGATCTTCTGTTCCCCAGATTTAAGATGTTCCCATCTTCATCATCGGTAGTACTTGAAGCGTTCAATATGAATCCGCACATACAAAATGTAGCGATCATGGACGATCCACCCGAAGAAAAGAATGGAAGCGGAATTCCTGTAGTTGGAAGAGCACCGCATACAACACCTATATTAATCAGAGATTGAAGCAAAATCAAGGTCGTGAATCCAAAAGAACCGTAGCTTCCGAACCTGCTTGGTGTGGTTACGGCAATCTTATAGCCACGGATGGCAAAAAAGACAAGCACGACACAATACGCGATGACACCGATCAGACCCATCGCATTTACCCAGCCCGCAAAAATGTAGTCTGTCTGTATCTCAGGGATATTGAGCACGGACATTCCGGTACCAACGCCGTTTCCCCAGATGCCGCCCAGAGATATGACGTTTTCGGAAGTCGCACGCTGATAGCCCGTAGTCATGTTCAGCTCCTCAGGCTTGAAAAAGGCGATCAGACGGTTGATTCGGTACGGCTCAATAAAAATCAGCAGCAAGATGACCGGTATGGCCAGAATCATCACGGGAAGGAACCAAGACATTTTCGCCCCGGACGCAAAGAACATGACTGTACCCACAAGGAATATAAAGACGCTCGTGGAAAAATCTTTCTGCAGGATAATTACGATGACAAAGAGAAAAAGCCCGAGCATGGGATAAAGTCCGTACTCCTTCTGGCTGTCACTGTCGAGCACAAGATATTTGTCGAAGAGATTCGCAAGATACATCACCACGGCAAGCTTGGCAAATTCAGAGGGCTGAAATCTTCCCAGGTGAGGGATGTTCACCCAGCGCGCGGCACCGTGACTCGCCTTTCCAAAAAAGGGAAGTATTGGCAGGATGCAGAAAATCAGGGAGCCGATAACAAAGAATCCCAGGAATTTTCTGAGCAGACGGAAAGGAATGAACGCAAAGAACAAAAATCCTATTATGCCCATGAAAGAAAACATGAGCTGCCTCGCCACAAAATAATAGCGGCTCTTTTCCGAAAGGAACGGAAGCCTTGCCACAGCGTCAGGAGTTGAGATAAGAACCGTGAAGATTCCGAGTCCCCAGAGAAGGATGACCGACACCAAAAAAAGTGTGTTGCCCGATTTGCTGTCCTCGCCGATTTTTCCAGTCTGAAAAGTAAAGCGTCCCATCACTTGGCCTCCGAAATCATTGAGACCACGCGCTCAAGTCCCATGCCCCTGGAGCCCTTCACAAGCACCACCGCACCCTCAGGAGCGACGGAAAGCACAAGGGAAGAAACAGCCCTCATTGACTCATCGCTTCTTCCCGCCACATATTCACAACGGCATCCGCCCTTCTCAGACTTCGCCGCCTCATAAGCAGATTTCATCTCGTCGCCCGCAAAAACCACAAGAGCCGCGCCTGAATGAGACGCCTGAACTCCGGTCTTCGCATGTTCCGCCACTGAATCCGCGCCAAGCTCCAGCATGTCACCAAGGACAAGAATCTTCGCGTTGCCGTTGAGCGAGGAAATCAAATCCACGGCCTTTTCCATTGAATCCGGGTTCGCATTGTAGCAGTCCTGAACCACAGTGTATTTTCCGCGCAGCACCTGGGAGCGACCGAACATGGGCTTGAGCGAGCTGATTCCGTCCGCAATATCCTCCGAGGACACACCGAGCACCCTTGCAAGAGCGATCGCACCAAGGGCATTTCTGAAATTGTATTTTCCCGGAAGACAGAGACTTGCCTTATGCCCTTCCACCATGAACGATGTTCCGTCCAATCCGCAATCTTTCACGGAGCTGATTGACTCATCGCAGCCCTCGCCATAGAACACGACGTTTCCGTCCACCTGATTCTCAAGGAAAGACGCGAAATCATCCTCACGAGGTATGACGGCAGTACCGAAGCTGTGAAAGTGCTCAAAAATACGAGCCTTCTCCGCCGCAATGTTTTCCCTGCTTCCAAGATTTCCGATGTGAGCCGTCCCGATGTTTGTGATTACGGCAAAACGTGGTTTAAGCACGGCAGCGATCTCACCCATCTCGCCAGCACGGTTCATGCCCATCTCAAAAAGACCAAGCTCATGCTCCTTCCTGATTTTGAAAACGGAAAGCGGAAGCCCTGTCTCTGAGTTAAGGTTTCCTTCATTACACACAAGATTGTATTTTCGCGAGAGGATTGCGGCAAGAATCTCTTTCGTGGTGGTTTTTCCCGAGCTGCCTGTAACTCCCACGCGGATAAGGTTCGGGAATTTCTCCACATAACGACCAGCGGCTGCCTGCAGGGCATGGAGAGTGTTTTCCACGGCGATAAAATACACGTCAGGATTTTTCTGTGAGAGCTCCGTAAAAAAATGAGAGTCCTTTTCGTAATTCGCCATGCAGATAAAGACTACCGACGCCCCCTTTTCAAGAGCCTGCGGAATGTATGCGTGTCCGTCCTGCACCTCGCCGATGAGAGGAACAAAAAGAGTCCCCTTCACGACATTGCGGCTGTCCGTCTGCACCGATCCGAATGAAAATGTTCCAGTTCCCAAAACATGAACGCCGCCGATTGAATCCAGCACGTCCTCAAGCGATAAAAGACTTTCCCCACTCATTTGCCAGATTCCCCTTTTCCCTTCATCTCCACGCGGATAATCTCATCGGAATCTGCCTTACGCATTCCCAGCTCCTCGGACGCAATTCTTTCAATCCTGTCCGCCGAAGACAAAAGACTTATGTCGGTGATCAGTTTTTTATTTTCTTCGATTAAATCCGCTTGCTTTTCCTCAAGCTTGATGACCTCGGTTCTCAGGTCGCTGTAACGTCTTGCCTGTGCCGCATTTAAAATAAGAAGAGCCGGTATGCTCAAGGCCACCATGCAGATTGTGACAATCTTCAATATATTCGTAATCTTTCTTATCATAACGCCTCCACCCCATACAGACGCTTTTCATCAGCATCACGTATTTTTCTTACGACCCTCAGTTTCGCGCTTCTTGACGGTGAGTTGACCTTCACCTCTTCGTCGCTCGGTTCCACGGCCTTTCTGGTCAGGATTTCCGCACACGGGCTACCACCGCACACACAGACAGGGACCTCCGGGGGACACACGCACTGCTTACCCAGATTCCGGAAATAATTCTTCACGATCCTGTCCTCAAGCGAATGGAAGGTAATCACTCCAAGCTTTCCTCCGGGTGCGAGCACGTTGAACGCGTTGTGCAGGGCATCTGGGAGTCTCTTCAGCTCGGAATTGACCATAATCCTCAGCGCCTGAAAAGTCCTGGTTGCCGGATGTATTGTCCCGTGGCGATACTTAGGAGGAACCGCATCATAAATAATATCGGCCAAGGCACCGGTGGAATTTATCCTTCCCGACTCCCTGGCGGAACAAATTGCCGACGCAATCCTGCGGGAAAACTTCTCATCCGAGTAAAGATAAATCATGTTCGCAAGCTGAGCTTCCGGCATTTCATTTACCACGTCCCCGGCGCTTTTTCCCGCATTTGGATTGAGCCGCATATCAAGTGTCTCATCATGTCGAAATGAGAATCCCCTCCCGCTCCGCTCATAGTGATACACGCTGATTCCTAAATCAAACAAAATGAGGTCGGGACGACGCTCCTCAGCCGGATAATCACGATAAAAATCATCGAACCATCCGTTGAAGAAACGCATCCGCTCCCCAAATTGCGAAAGACGCTCCACGGCTCTCCCCTGAATCTGGGAGTCCGCATCCACGCCCAAAATGCGCAGTGAGGGAAATTTCTTAAGGAAATTGAATGAATGTCCGCCCTCTCCAAGTGTTGAATCAATCATGAATGCATCATTCTCAAACGGCTCCCCAACCGGAGAAAGATAGTCAAGGCACTCATTAAGCAGCACCGGCGTATGAACGACTTCCACTTTTTTTAACCCCACCACTTTTTTTCTGTTTTCCCACCCAACTCTCTTGGCAAACAAAAAAAATTATTGTGAAACAGATACAGGTCCCACCCCTTACCTGTTCCGGCATTTTACAGAAGTATGTCACGCATACTTTCAATGGCCTCCTGGACCGACGAAGCAGATTCCTCGTCAAACTTCCTGAATTCCTCAGCGTCCCACAGTTCCATGTACCGGTTCATTCCGAACACGATGCACTCCCCGCCGAGTTTCAGGGAAGCGAATTCCCGAAGTCCCTGTGGAATGGAAAGCCTGCCTGCCTTGTCAATCTCCAGCCTCTGTGCCGGCGCGATGAAACGTCTCAGTATAAGACGCTTCTTGTTGTCGAAGATAGAGGCGGAACCAATGATTTTCTCGGAAAGTTTAAGCCATTCCTCGGAGGTGAAAAGCATCAAACAGTGGTCAAGTCCTTGCGTCACGAAAAGCTCCTCCTGTCCCAAGGCAGCACGTAATTTGGACGGAAAGCCAAAACGGCCCTTGTCATCCATAGTTACGTTGAACTCTCCAATCAGCAAATCCATCCCAACTTTCTCCACTAATTTACCACTTTTCTACCACTCTTTTCCACTTGTCTACATTTTCTCCCTAAAAAAGGATTTAGTCAAGCAAAAGATTCGCCGATATATAATATTTTTTACCCTATACAAGATTTTTTCCTCTAAAACTGTATAGTTTACATTATACGGTTAATTAAGGTAGAATTTGAGCATGATAAACACCCTCAACGAAAGCCATCTGCATAAAACTCTCAAAAAAATTTACCGTCTCCAGAACGAGGGATGCGAGGAAGAATGCAAGGCGGGCCCCTACATTGTGGACTTGAGGACGAAAGAGGGAAACATAATTGAAATACAGACCGGAAGCCTAGGCCATCTGCTGCCGAAAATCCGATATTTTCTGGGTGAAAAGAAAAAAATTACGGTGGTTTACCCGCTTGCGGCCCAAAGATTAATCGAAAGCACGGACCCTGAGACCGGCGAGAAAAAAAGACGCAGGAGCCCCCTGCACAAAAGCATTTACGACATTTTCCGCGAGCTGACGGGCCTCCACGAAATCCTGCTGAAAACCGGATTCTGCCTTGAAGTCAACCTGATCAGCATGACTGAGGAAAGAAAAAAGACCGTGAACGCGGTGCAATCCACGAACGGACGCAGGAGAAGGCTGAAAAACTGGATAAAAACCGGAAAAAGACTTGATGAGATTCAGTCAACGCACATTTTCAAGCGGAAGTCCGACTATCTCAAGCTGATTCCAAAGACAGTACCCGAAAGATTCACCCTGAGCGAGTTGAGGCAGGAGATTGAAAAACAAGGCACAAAAGTCAAAACCGAAAGTCTCCGCCTGATGGTCTGGCTGTACATAAAAATGGGACTCATGGAAAAAGCCGAAAAAAAAGGACGCAGCAATGTCTACGTCCTTATAAAATAAGCATTTACAAATTGACACAGATATGTCAGGATGCTTCCGACTGCAACTCGGCGGCCTCATTTTCCCTGTGATTCTTTATCCTCAACGTAAGCTCACGGTTCACAAGCTTGAACAAAAGGTCGTGCTCGCTCGGAGAGTGTTTTCCTTCGTAGCACATAGATTTAAGCAGGTCAAACTCCTCGTCGGAAAGTGGCTCCTGGTCCTCCCAGAAAATCTTCCAAGTCTCAGCGCTGTCCTTGGTCATGTTTGCGTCAATCACTTCATTCCATATTTCATAAGATTCGTTTCTGTCCATTAATTTACCCCTTTCTCTTACAGAAATCGGAAATTCGGAGCTTTGATTTTAGAGATTTCGCCAGATTTCTATACAAAATTCGGGTACGAAGTTTCGGGCATTTTAAAACACAAATAGACCTTGTAAAATCTTGTTTTACAAAGCCAATTTGTGAGTCCTGATTGAAAATCTGGAAAAGCTTAAAACTCTTCCAAAAATCGCACGCTCTATTTCAAGGCTGAAGAAATGCGCTCAAGAACCTTCTTGCGGTCAAGTGGCTTAACGATGTAGTTCTTAGCACCTGCCATAAGAGATTTCTTGACAAGCTCTTCCTTTCCCAGAGCAGAGACCATTACGACCTTAGCATTCTTGTCAAACGCAACAATCTGCTCAAGGGCGGTAATTCCGTCCATGCGTGGCATAGTGATGTCCATAGTAACTATGTCAATATTTGGGCAAAGCTCCTTGTACTTATCTACACCCTCTTTTCCATCCTGAGCTGTAGCAACAATTTCATAGCCCTCGCTGCTCAAAATCTGAGTAAGCTGCTTTGCGACAAACATTGAGTCATCAACAACCAGTACGCGGAATTTTGAACCGTCATCTCTCTGCCCATCAGGCGTACGATTGTCTGTTGTTGCAAAATCCTGTTTAGTCTTCATAACCTTTTACTCCTTCTATTGACGTTCGCGGATTGCGACGTTAACTTCTATTTTTCCATATTCTGTTTCAAGCGGAACGATCAGAGCCTCAACACTCTCCTCTCCACCGCCTAATGCAGCAATTTCCATGTTCTCTCCAGCGAAAAGTGCCGGAGGTGTCAGGTCGAATTTAAAACCAAGCTCGTGGAGTTTGGTAACAGCCTGAGCAGTAATAAGATTTGCAAGCTCACTGATTGTGGCCTTTGCCAAATCATCAAATGAAGCAAGCCTTTCATCATTCATCTTCGAAGCAATGTTGACGGCAGTTTCATAAGTCATGTCAAAAAGAACACGTCCCTCAACATCTCCCGCAAGTCCAACAAGAGCAGCTACACCCATCACAGGCATTGCCGTAGACTTCAGATACAGATCACCTCTCTTAACATCAGAACCACCAAGCACTTCTTTAAGAACCCTGTAGGAAGTTTCTACAAACGGGTTTATGTACTCTACTCTCATTTCTTTCCCCCTGTATATGTGCTTACAAGTTTTTTTAATTTATTTTGAATATACCCCTACGGAGCCGACGTTTTTCTTTGTCCAACCCGCCAAGGAAATATTTTCATTATCACCAACGATTATTATACCGTTGCCCTTAATCTTTTCCTCGAAGTCCTCAATCATCGTTCTCTGAGACTGCTCCGGAAGGAATGCAAGGATGTCACGAGCAAAGACAATGTCAATAGGAGGCAAGCTGTTGGTATGCACGCAATCGTGATACTCGAACATAATCATGTCCTTGATCTCCTTACTGAAAGCATAATCTCCGCTGACGGTCCTTGTCAGATATGGCTGATACCAGTCCGTGCTTACCTTGTCGCTCACAACCAAAAGCGGTGCGTTGGACACACTCAGCAGGTCTATATCATGCGCGTAAATCCTGATTTTAGCACCCGGATACTTCTTTTTAAGCACACAGGCCAGAGAATAAGACTCCATACCCTTTCCGCAACCAGGGTTCCATACGACAATGTTCTTGGCATTGTTTTCTGGCAGGGCTTTGAGCACATCCTTTGCGTATGCCTCTGACCACCAGTTCTCATTGAACCTTGAGTAGAAGGGCTTAAGGAATGCAGCCGCGTCGTTGGCATCCTGAAGCTGAGTATTGTCGGCTCCACGCTCCTTTTTCCATTCAAGATAGCGTTTTCTTGCCCAATCCTCAGTTACGGGACTGATTGTAAACTTCTTGAGGCTCTGGAGGGAGTCTGAGATGAAGTTCAAGTCCACAGTCTCCTGCAGCTTCTCTTCCTCAGCCGGTTTCACAGACTTTGCAGGCGCATTTCCAGCCTCTTCCTCCGCTCTCTTTGCGGCAAGTTCGGCAGCCTCAGCCTGTCTCTGCATCATCTGAGCCTTAGTGGTTTCCTCATACTGCTTTTCTTCCTCGGCAGTACGCACACCGAAAATCTTGTCTATGTCAAGCAGGATGTAAAGGCGTCTCTGAGCCTCCACAACACCTGAGATATACTTGATGTTAATGTCTCCGAACAGAGGATGCGGCGGCTGAATGGTGCTCTTCTGGATTCCGACAACCTTGTCAATTCCGTCAACGACCACACCGAAAGTCTGCTCACCGACGGTAACAATCAGCATATTCTCCAATGCATCGTCAGTGCGCTCTTCCACCTCAATGTTGAAGAACTTGCGCAGGTCAATAATCGAAATGATTTCACCACGCAGGTTGTACACACCCAAGACGAACGGAAGTGTATTCGGCACATAGGTAAAATGACCGGCCTTGGCAATTTCCTTGACCTTCATAATATCTATGGCATAGTCCTTGCCGGCAAGCGAGAACGTGACCATCTTGTAGTCAATAACGCTGGCCTTTCGCTTTTCCTCTTCAAGGAGCTCCTGTGTAAGAGAAGTTCCTTCCTCGGCTTCCTGAGTAGTACTTGCAAGTATGTTTAATCTTTCCTGAATTGTTGCCATCTATCTACTCCTACCCTCTGCTTGCATTTCTGATTGCCTCAGCCTCACGGGTCTGCTGAGCAGAAATTTCCTGCTTTACACCCAACTCAAGCAGCTGGCTGACGTCAATAATCAACGAAACGGAACCGTCTCCAAGTATGGAAGCTCCGGCTATTCCAGGTGATGTCGTGAACTGATCGCGCAAAGGCTTGATAACCACGTCTTCCTCACCGACCAACGCATCCACCATCACGCCGATCTTCTTTTCCTGAGAACCGACGATTACGATGAAGCAGTACTCATTCTGATCCGAGTTCTTGATGTTGAACAGGCGGCTCAGACGGAGGATTGAAATGACCTCGTTACGGACATTCAGAACCTCGTAGTTGTCAATGGTGTTTATGCTGCTGCGCTTTACACGCTGGCTTTCAATAACATTCGCAATCGGGATGGAGTAAACTTCCTTTCCGACTCTGATAAGAAGACCCTGGATGATTGCAAGGGTAAGCGGAAGCCTGATGCTGAACTTGGAGCCCTTGTGTCTTTCGCTCGTAACGGAGATTGTACCCTTGAGCTTTTCAACCATAGTCTTAACAACGTCAAGTCCTACACCGCGTCCAGAGACGTTGCTGATTTTGTCGCTCGTAGAGAATCCGGGCAAGAAGATAAGGTTGTACGCTTCCTGATTTGAAAGCACCTTGTTCGGACTGATGAGTCCCTTCTTAACGGCCTTCTCGCGGACCTTCTCCACCTCAATTCCCTGACCGTCATCAATAACGTCAATGACAATCATGTTTCCTTCGTTTGAAGCCTTGAGAATAAGAGTACCGGTCTCGTCCTTTCCGTCAGCCTTACGCTCAGCAGGAGTCTCAATTCCGTGGTCAACCGAGTTGCGTACACAGTGCATGATTGGATCCAAAAGATCATCAACCACTGTCTTGTCAAGCTCAGTCTCTTCTCCTTCTATTACAAGGTCAACCTTGCGTCCAAGATCACGGCTCAAATCGCGGACAACACGCGGGAATCTGTTGAAGATTGTACCGATCGGAACCATGCGGATTTTCATAACGCCTTCCTGAAGTTCCGATGCAATGCGTCCCAGGTTCTGAGTTGAAGAGCGGAATTTGCTTGCGGTTGACTTGAATTCATTCTCAAATCCGTCGAACCAGCCGGACATGCCGGTAAATTCCTCATTCACTCTCTGGCGGATCTCTTTTGCGGATGCCCCTGCGCGAAGTTCTTCCATAATCTTCGGGACATTCTCCAAAAGGTGACGCTGGCGTTCTTTATATGAAGCATTCAGATTCTGGAGCTTGAGCTGCAAATCCGCAAGCTGGAGTCCAGTCTGATTGAACACTGCCTTGGTGATAACCGTCTCACTGACCAGGTTCATCAAATTGTCAACGCGCTTTGAGTCTACGCGGAGAATTGAGCCTGCTTGTGCCGCATGTGGCTGAGAGACTGATTTTTTCGCCTGCTGTACAGATGCCGTAGTAGCTGGTACCGATGTTGATGTGTCGGCGGATGCCTCTTCCGTCTCTTTTTCCTCCACCTTTTCCTCAACAGGTGCTGGAGCCGGAGTCGGTTTCGGAGCAGGAGCCGCAGGTTCAGCCTTGGGAACCTCAGATACCGTAAGCCTGGAGTCTCCGTTTACACTTCCCTTCGTAAATGGCTGGGCATCAACGGCGATTGTAACGTCTGTAAGGAAAGAAGCGTCCTCAAGCTCGTCCTGACTTGCATTGGTTCCCACATAGTAAACGACCTGGGGATGGAACTCATCCTCATAAAGCGCCTCAAAATCCGGAACAGTCTTCAAAACCGTTCCATGATTCTTAAGCGATGCGAAAACCTGTATTCCACCCACGGAATTCATGGGGTTTGACTCGTCGAATGTTACGTTTATGACCCAGAGCTTCTGATCCTTAGGGCAGGCTTCCTTAATCTCCTCATAATCCTCCTCGGACAAGGATGGAACAGACGGCATGGATCCTGATGGAGCTGCGACTGCTGCCGGTGCCTTAACTGGAGCCGGTTTCGGTGCGGGAGCTGCGTGTGGTGCGGCTTTTTTCTTTCCTGCCTTTTCAGGGATGAAGCCCTTGATTTTCTGTACCAGCGGAGAAACATCCTCCTGATACACGGCTCCACCGCTACGGGTCTCCAACATGGCTTTGATTGTGTCTATGGCACAAAGAAGCGTGTCCACAATCGGCTCGGAAACTCCTACCTGCCCGCTACGCAATGCATCGAGCAAATCCTCCACGTCATGACAAAATGCCGTCAGCTCGGTCATCTCTACAGTGGCAGAACCACCTTTGAGGGTATGGGCCGCACGGAAAATCTCGTCGATCGCGTCGTGGTTGGATGGATCATTTTCAATAACAAGGATGTTACTCTCCAGATTCTCTACCTGCTGCTCTGCTTCGGCAAAAAAATCTTTGAGGAGTTCTTCATTGTTTGCGTCAAGGTAATCACTCATAGCCTATATTGTAACCTCTTCCACACAATAGTCAAGTTAAAAGTTCATTTTAACACAGAGTTTATAACGGCATTTTATTTTGCGAAACATATCGAAAAATCATCTTAAATGACTTTTCGAGGTGCGCGTCTGCCTTTCTATCGTTTCAAGTATAACACAAAAAGTCAAAATAGAAAAGCAAAAAATATTATTTTTTTTAAAATCTTTTACAAATTCACAATTTTTTAATTTAATCATTCTTCATTTATTGTGATTTTGGAGATTTTAGCGTTTTTTATGCCGTCCGTGAGTTTTGAGAACCCACATTTTAAGAAATCGACATTTTCTGCCGATACCTATAAAGGGTTAATGGAAAAAAAGCCCCGATTTTTTGACTTGACCATTGCAAATTACCCTACTATAATAAAGTGGAGACTTTTTATGAAGAAGATATTGTGTTTTACAGCTTCAGCACTCTGCGCGGCAATTTCTGCGACTGCCCTGCAACTGCCCACTTTCAGCGGGAACCTGGGATTTCTTGGTGAAGTGACTCCGGAGCCAACCATCAATGCTCAGTCCTATTTTGCGGGACAGATTGATTTTTCAGGCCGCTTCCTTTTCAGAACCGAATTTTCCGTCGCAGCCGACAGTCTCCAGGACTCAATCAACGACGCTTCAAACGTGCAGTCCGCATTTAACATCCAGGAAATCTCCGGCACATTCAATTTTTCCACGGGACAGGTCACTCATTATGTAAGCGCGTTCCTTGGTGAGTTTGAACCGATCGGCTCGGACATCTTTTTGAAAAGACAGTTCGGAGTTCAGTCAATAAGCTCCAATCTGATGGACAGCTGGCACAGTTACAACGGAGCTTCCGCCTATCCATTCTATGGACTCGGAGCGTCTTATGCGCTTCACATCGTAAAAAACTATGCCGCAGCCCTTTATGTGAGCCGCAACACAGATTCCGTCACCGGAGTCAACTCATTGGACACAAACCTGCGTTTTGCCACGGTCTCCCACAGCATGATTCTTGATGTCGCCACGGGACTGAGCTTCGTCCTTGGTGAAAGCGGCGGCATTTTCTCGGTAGACACAATCACCCTGCACGGAGGACTTAACCTTCTTGCGGGAAACAGAAATTTCCTTTCATTTTTCCTGCAGGCCGGAGTCTCTGACTACACGATTGACGCACAATCAGGGCACAAATTCAACAACGACAGCATTTACGTCCTCTTTGAGCCGAGGCTTGTCCTGAACGGATTCCACATTGCCCCCTCCGCGTTCATCCTGCCCTTTGAAGCGCAGAACAAAATGCTCTTCCTCCACTATCCAGAGGAAATGATCACTGATGACGACGCAAACAAATCTTCCGTGGGCGCGAACCTGAACATTTATAAGGAAGATCTTTACGTGGGCATTACCGACATCACCGTGGGAGGCCACCTTACGCTCTCATTCCCCGGATCAAATGCCATGACCCTGATTCCAAACATCATGGCCGGAGACTCTCATCCCCAGCTCACAATCAGCCCGTACCTTGCGACGGACATTTTCGGCGGCTCACTGATGATTGCTTTTACGGTCGATCTTTTGCATCTGAAGGAAGCCGACTCCACAAAGATTTTCCTCGGAATCAGATCGGAACTTTAGCGAGTTGAAAACGGAAAGCTGTGCGAGTTGAAAACGGAAAGTTGAAAGTGGAAAGCTAAGAATTCTTGATTTTCAATTTTTTCCTTAGCAGATTAAGGACCCGCTTTTTGTCCTCGGACCACTTTGGGGCAATCAGGAGTCTTTTGGGGCCGTCGCCTGTCATGCGGTGGACTACGGTGGTCTCAGGAAGCAAATCAAGGCACTCCACAACCAAATCCGTGTATTCTTCAAGACTCATTATATGGAAGGGATTTTCCCTGTAGAGATTTGCGAGCGGTGTTCCCTCAAGCACATGCAAAAGCTGTAGTTTGATTCCGTCCAGGGCGGGATCCAGCGCGGCAAGATAGGAGATTGTCTCAAGCATATCGCGTTTTGACTCACCCGGCAGTCCCAGAATCGTGTGAACTATTACACTCAGGCCATTTTTTTTCAAATCAGCGTAGGATTTTTCAAAACACGAAAGGCTGTAGCACCGGTTCATTTTTATTGCGGTGTCCTCGTGTATGGTCTGAAGTCCAAGCTCCACCCACACGGGTTTTATTTTGTTCAGCTCCACAAGCATTCCGATAATCTCCGGAGGAAGACAATCCGGGCGTGTTCCTATGGACAAGGCGACAATCTCCGGGTGCAGGATCGCTTTCTTGAAGATTGGGAAAAGCCTCTCGGGATTTCCATACGTTGAAGTGTATGACTGAAAATATGCAATGTACTTTCGTTCGGCTGATGCAATCCGCTTCGGGAATTTTGAGTCAACGCGGGACTTTGCCTTTTCAATCTGCAAGTCAACGTCCTCAAAATCCGTGGCGAAATCTCCAGACCCTCCGGCTGAACAGAATGCACATCCACCAGAGCCGACCTTTCCGTCGCGGTTTGGACAAGTACATCCTGCAGACAGGGACAATTTATAAACTTTGCATCCGAATGATTTTTTTAGATAATCAGAAAGGAAAAATCTGGTCAAGAATTCTTAGTCTTCCTTGCGGTCATAGTAACCGGAATTTTCAAGATACTGACGGCGGGACTCCACCAGAGAGATAATCTCCTGGTACATATTAAAGTCAACTTCCAGTGCGATGGGGAAAATGAAACACTCGGTCTCATCACAGTAACGCTCAATGAATTCTGCGCTCGTTACAAAGCCGAGGGAAATCATGTTGCTGATTCTGTCGGCGCATTTCAAAATCTTCGCTTTTTGGCTTCCGTTTTTGATGATGTTTCGAAGGTAGTCCGGTTTCAGCTGTCCCTTCTGCTTCGTCACCTCAAGCACAAGTTTCAGCACTTCCTCCCCTTCCTCATCCGCATTTCGGATCAGCTCAATGTCATACCCGGGGATGTCCTCAACGACATCATGAACGCATGCGGCCTTCAGGAGGACGGAATCAATGTATCCGTAGTCAATAAGAATGCCCATCGTGTCCATCTGATGACGAAACATATTTCCGCCAGCGAAACGGGCTTTTCCAATTAGTGCCGTAGAAAGCTGCATGTATGGTGCCAAAGACATGCTCTTCAACTGAAGCATGTGCTCTGTGTCCATCTGTAGTGGTTTTTCCGTTGCCATAACATACGTTCCCATTTCCTACCTCCTTAAAAAGTTTGATTTCTTGCTTGAACTAAAGGCTCTTGACGTAGCCGGAAAGCTTTTCTATGCGACGCTGACTTTCCGCCATTTTGTCGCGCTCAGCCTGTACGACTTCAGCAGGTGCGTGTGCCGCGAAATTTCCAGAGAGTTTTGCCTCGCTCTTTTTCACAGCAGCCTCCTCCGCCGCAATTTCCTTTTCAAAACGTGCCTTGAGCTGCTCGGTGTTGATTCCCTCATCAGCAAGCAGGAACGCCTCGAATCCGCTTCCCACGGTACCGATTGATTTTGCGGGAGCCGCATCAACGAAATCAACCTTGCGCACGCCGGCAAGAAGCTCGATCATGTCGGTTTTCTCACGGATTACCTCGGCAGAAGAACCCGCAGTAATCTTCACGGCCACATGGAGCTTTGACGCAGGATCCAGACCACATTCCACCCTCAGACCACGGATGCCGCGGATCAAATCCTTGAGCACATCGAAGCGGGCTGTAATTGCGGAATCTGCGCGTGCTGACGTAAACTCGGGATAAGGCGCGTCCACCAAAAGACCCGTGTAAAGCGATGATGAGACAATCTTCTGCTCACCGGCTTTCTTTCTGTTTTCAATGATTTCCGCAAGAGGAAGCTTTGAGTAGATTTCCTCGGTAACGAACGGAATATAGGGATGGAGCAAGCGGAGGCTTTCCTCAAGCACGTTAAGGAGCACGGATGCCGCACGGTCCTTTTCCTTGTCATCTCCGTTTCTGAAACTCAGCTTCGTCGCCTCAACATACCAGTCGCAGTAATCATTCCAGAAATATTCATAGAGCGCGGAAGCTCCGTCGTTGTAGCGGTAATTCTCAAATGCGTTTCGGGCTGTCTCCACGGCTCGGTTCAGGCAGGAATAAATCCAGCGGTCAAGCTCGGTAAGATCAGAGTCGCTCACCGGGATAAGGTTGCGTCCCTCAAGATTTCCGAGGATGTAGCGGCTTGCGTTCCACACTTTATTGCAGAAGCGGCTTCCCATCTTGAAGCTGTCCTTGTCCACAAGCACGTCCTGTCCCTGTGCCGCCATGTATCCGAGAGTGAATTTAAGTGCGTCGGAACCGTACATGTCGATTATCTCAAGCGGGTCCATTCCGTTGCCGAGAGACTTTGACATCTTGCGTCCCTGCTTGTCGCGAACCAATCCGTGAATGTAGATGTCGTGGAAAGGTGCTTTTCCGGTAAACTCAAGGCCTGCCATAATCATGCGGGCGACCCAGAAGAAGATGATGTCGTAGGCTGTTACGAGTGCCGTCGTCGGGTAGAATTCCCTCATGTCGGGAGTGTCCTCAGGCCAACCGAAAGTAGAGAAAGGCCAGAGCCATGAGCTGAACCATGTGTCAAGAACATCCTCGTCCTGCTTCAAATCTGCGGCTCCGCATCCGCACTTGGGACACTTGTCGGGATCCGTGCGGCTTACAATCACCTCACCGCATTTCTGACAGTACCATACCGGGATTCTGTGTCCCCACCAAATCTGACGGCTCACGCACCAGTCGCGGATGTTCACAAGCCACTGCTCGTATGTGTTTTCCCATTTCTGCGGGAAGAATTTTATCTCGCCCTTTTTCCATGCAGCAAGAGCTTTGTCCGCCATGGGCTTCATTTTTACGAACCACTGGTCTGAAAGATATGGCTCCACCACGGTCTTACAGCGGTAACAATGACCTACGGAGTGAACCATCTTTTCCTCACCCTTGAAAAGTCCTGCTGCCTCCAAATCTTCTATTACAAGTTTGCGCGCCGCCTCGGGTTTGAGTCCCTGGTATTTTTCAGGCACGTTTTCGTTAAGGCGACCGTCCGGAGTAAGAAGGTTCACCACCTCAAGATTGTGTCTCTTTCCAACTTCCCAGTCGTTCGGGTCATGCGCCGGAGTGATTTTCACCATACCGGTTCCGAATTCCTTGTCAACATACTCATCCGCAATAATCGGGATTTCCTTTCCGGTAATCGGGAGCTTGAGCTTCTTTCCGACCAATGCCGTATAACGCTCGTCGGTGGGATTCACAGCGACCGCCGTATCTCCGAAGAATGTCTCAGGACGGGTTGTGGCTACCTCAATCTTTCCGCTTCCGTCGGCATACTCATAATAAAGATGATACATCGCTCCGGGTGTGTCCTCATGGTCCACTTCATCATCAGCAAGGGCGGTACCACAGCGGGGACACCAGTTGACGAGCCTCTTTCCACGGTACATGAGTCCGCGCTCATAAAGGGTCACAAAAACATCACGGACAGCCGCGCTCAATCCCTCGTCATAGGTAAAACGCTCGCGGTCCCAGTCGGTTGAGTTGCCGAGCTTCTGCTGTTGCTTTACGATTATGTTGTGATGCTCTTCCTTTACCTTCCAAGTGCGCTCAAGAAATGCCTCGCGTCCAAGGTCGTTACGTGTCTTTCCTTCCTTTTTAAGCTGACGCTCCACCACGTTCTGAGTCGCGATTCCTGCATGGTCGGTTCCGGTAAGCCAGAGAGTATTGTCTCCCTTCATGCGGTGATAGCGGACCACAATGTCCTGCAATGTGTTGTTGAGTCCGTGTCCCATGTGAAGGACTCCGGTAACGTTCGGCGGAGGAATGACCACGGTATATTTCGCTACGTTAGGATTCTTTGCCTTTTTGTCAAGATAAGTCTGATGCAATGGGGACGCTTCATCTGATGCGGGCTTAAAACAGCCGTTGTCCAGCCATTGAGAATAAATTCTGTCTTCAAAATCCTTGGGATTATACGCTTTTTCCAGTTCAATCGCCTTCATAAAAACTCCATGTAAAGTCTGTGGACAATACTGCGGAACAGTGTAGCATTTTTTTGAAATATGTGCAATTACTTTTTTTACATCAAAAACACGTCAAAGCTCGCTGTAATCAACATCCGCGGCAACAACGACTCTGTAATCCGGGTACAGTCTCATAACGGCGTCACGTACCTCATTACAAACGGCAAGTCTGCTCGGTGCATCAAAACTGACCACAATATCGAACCTCATCGACCTCGCCTTGGGATTCACATAAAAGCCATGCATCTGGATGACGTATTTGTGCGAGAGAGTTTCTTTTTGGACGGCATCCTTTATCCGGCTGATTTCTCCGTCCTTCATGTTCGTAGAATAAACTCCGACTGCCATCAGAAGCACATGATGATTGATAAAAACCTTTTCCGTAATGGCACGCGTCAGTTCATCAAGTTGTCCCGCGGAAAGAGTGTCGTCCACCTCAATATGAATTGAACCGTTAAAAGCGTCGGGGCCATAATTGTTCAGCACCAGATCATACGCGCCGTGAACCTGGTCAAAAGATGCGACTGTCTTTTTTATCTCACGCACAAGAGAAGCCTCTGCCCGCTCACCCAGAACCTTTGAAAGCGTCTCCAAAAGCATTTCAAATCCAGCTTTTATTATAAGAAGAGAAATGACTGCACCGAGGTATGCCTCAAGCGAAAGATGAAAGTAAATGTAAATGATTGCGGCAATCAGCGTAGAAAAAGAAATCACAGAGTCAAGGATGGCATCGGTACCGGAGTTCACGAGGGAATCTGAGTTCAGCTTTTTACCCATGGACTTCACATAATTTCCAAGGATGATTTTAACAAGCACGGCAACGCCAATGATTATAAGGCCTGTAAGCTTGTATTGGGGAGTGACCGGACGGATGATTTTTTTGATTGACTCGACAAGCGATGTAACGCCCGCATAAAGCACGATTACGGCGATGACCATTGCGCTCAGATACTCCACGCGGCCATAACCGAACGGATGTTTTTTATCCGGTTCCTTCGCGGCAAGTTTTGTTCCGACAATCGTAATCAGGGAAGATGCAGCGTCGGAAAGATTGTTCACCGCATCCAGGATGATTGAGATGGATGAGGAAAAAAGACCGACCACAGCTTTAAACCCCGCAAGCATCAGGTTCGCAAGTATTCCTATAACGCTCGTCCTGATCACTTTTTTATCCCGGCTTCCGTCATTCGCATGAACCATCACATCATCCATAAAAAACTCCTCGGGGAATATTATAGCAGAGACGAAAATCAAACTCAAGACACTTCACCCGAGAAAATTGCTTACCTAAATTAACTTGCTTTTTTAAGTAATCCATGCTAGAATTCATCCATGAATCACACACAAAAGGTCAGACTTTCAGACATTGCGAAAAAAATCGGGGTCAGCACGGTGACAGTCTCAAAGGCCATCGCGGACAAGGAAGGAGTTTCGGACGAGCTCAGGGAAAAAATCAAAAAACTTGCGGCGGACATGGGCTACAGGCAGAAAAGCGCGAAGATTGCGTCCCTCCGAAAAGAAAATTCCACAGGCAACATCGGAATCATCATACCGTCCAGATTTTTTGAGCGTGCCACATCATTTTACTGGAGCATGTACAACGCGCTTTCCAAGGAGCTGATTTCAAACGGCTACTATGCCATAATGGAGCAGCTTGACGCAAAGGAAGAGTTTGACCTTGCCATTCCCCACGTGATTCAGGACCACAAGGTTGACGGAGTGATTCTTCTGGGGCAGCTTTCAAACGACTACGCGCATTATTTTCTGAAGCACTACTCGAATTTCATCTTCATGGATTTTTACGTCAACGAGGAAAACACCGACTCCGTAACGACCGACAATTTTTACAGCGAATACATAATGACGCAATACCTGATCTCACAGGGACACAGGGACATACGCTTCGTGGGAAATTTCAACGCGACGACGAGCATCAACGACCGCTTCATGGGATTTATGAAAGCCATGCTGGAAAACGGACTTCATGTTTCATTCGACGAAATCATCAACGACCGCGATAAAAGGGGATTCTATTCGCCCATCCAGCTGCCGGAGAAAATGCCGACCGCCTTTGTGTGCAACTGTGACGAGACAGCATCGCGGCTGATTGAAGTGCTTGGCGAAAACGGATATTCTGTTCCAAATGACATTTCCGTGGTTGGCTTCGACAATTTCGTCTCAAGCGGAAGCGTAAATCCACCGCTCACAACGGTTGAGGTCGATCCGTCTGAGTCCGCAAGAGCCGCCGTGGAGCTGCTTCTGAAAAAAATCACCGGGCAGCAGTATACTCACGGACTTACGGTGGTCGCGGGAAAACTGATTTTCAGGGATTCCGTAAAAAAGATTTCGTGACGGAAAACGGGGGGACTAAATGGATAAAAAGATTTTCGATGAGCTCAGGTCGGAGCTGGTTGACTGCATACTTCCCTACTGGACTGAATACGCAAGGGACACATCCACCGGCGGATTCTATGGCGCAATCAGCAACACAAACGTGCAGAATCAAAAGGAATGGCGCGGAATCGTAATGGTGAGCCGTTTTCTCTGGACATACAGCGCGGCCGCAAGATTTTTGAACGACGAGTCCTATATGGAAATGGCGGATTATGCCCACGCATACTTGATGAAAAATTTCCATGACCCATATTACGGCGGAATGTACTGGTCGGTAAATGCGGACGGAACAATCCTTTCGGACAAAAAACAGATATTCGGAAACGCCTATGCAATCTACGCGCTGAGTGAATATGCCGCAGCGATCAAGGAAATCCGAGGCGAGGATGAGGTGGCTGAAAATGTGATGGGTCAGGCACTCTCCGTTTTTTCCATGCTCGAAAAACATGCGTCTGATGAGGAATTCGGCGGATATTTCGAGGCACTGAACCGGGACTGGAGCGAAACCGAAGACACCAAGCTCAGCGAAAAAGACATTGACTGCTCCAAATCCATGAACACGAACCTGCATGTGATGGAAGCTTATACAAATCTCTACAGAACCCTACCAAGTGTCTGCCCCGACAAAAAGAATGAGCGCAAGGACGTGGGAAAAGCACTCGGAAGCCTGATTCAAATCCACCTGAGCAGAATCCTAGCAAAGACCTATCATCTAGTGCCCTACTTCGACAGGGACTGGACACCCACGGGACCGAGGGAAAGCAGCTTCGGACATGACATTGAGGCAAGCTGGCTTTTGTGGGATGCGGCGAACGAGCTGAAAAACATTGAGCTGAAAAAAAAGGTGAAGCCGGTTGTAATACGCATGGCACAACTCTCGCTCCTTGACGGATTCGACCCGAACACCGGCGGATTTGACTATTCTGCTGATGAGGACGGAATCAAGGACACGACCCGAATCTGGTGGACACAAGCTGAGGCCATCAACGGATTTTACAACGCATGGGAAATGACCTGGGACAGTTCTTTTGAAGAGGCCGTGGAAAAAATCTGGGAGTGGGTAAAAAAATATCAGAAAAACACCGAGCACGGAGAATGGTACTGGGCGGTAAGCGACAAGGGAAAACCTGCGAAACGTGAGCCAAAAGGCGGCAACTGGAAAACCTGCTACCACAACGCAAGATGCTGCATGGAACTTCTCCGCCGCTACAGGGCAAAGAATGACACGGAATCCACAAGCGAATCGTGATCCATGCCATTCCTGCTCTGACAGATAAATATGTAAATTAAAGATTACTCCACGACTTCTCCAAGGTCGTCATCTTCCTCAACGTACTCACCTGTGGAAGACGGGGAAACTGGCGCGGGCAATTTTTCTTCCTCGCTTTTTTCGTAGGCAATCTCCGTGGACTGAGGTGCGGCAACTTCCTCGGTTTTGGCAAGGGTCGGCTCCTCCTCAACTACAGGCTCCTCAACAGGGGCCGGGGCTGTCTCAAAGGCAATCTTCTGGTCGCGGGATTTGTCAATTCCCTTTTTGGTCTTCCATGCGTCAATGAATTCCATCATGTACTGCTGCACGTCACAGAACCATTTGTTCTGGAAAAGACAGGCATCCGTACCGATGTAGCGGAAATGCCAGCACTCCCACATGAAGCCGGTCACGTCCTCATATCCCTTGGGGAAAGAAAGGGACCAGCCGTATTCCTCGGAATGTTCGTTGAGCCAGATTCCCATCTTTGTCTCGGCAAACGCGTCGTCAATGGTTCCAAAGTCAATCGCGGTTCCGAGCTGATGCTGGCTTGTACCTGGGCGGGCCGAATATCTGTCAGCCATAGCCTCTCCGTCCTGTCTCACGTAGCGGTTAAAAAGATTCGTCTGGTACTCGTATGAGCGGTATGTGGAGGAGACCATCAGAGTGATTCCGTCGTCCTTTGCTCCGAGCGCCATCTTTTTCAATGCCTCGTAAACATCCGGGCGAAGGGAAAGATCGTTGCGGCTCACGTTCCAATAGTTGTTTTTTCTTACCGGCTTGAGTCCCTTGGGTTCGTAATCTTTTCCGACCTTGTGTTTTTTGTCAATCAGATAGTAAAGGCTCAGGTCATCCTTCGGGAAGGATTTTTCGGCTTCAAGGACTTGGTTCAAGTCAAAAAGGAACTCGTCCATCTGCGCATCCTCAATCTGGATGTCACCCTTGAAACGGTCGCTCATGGAATCAAGGACCTCGCGGAGAAGCTGGTGCTCAGGATTCAGTGCTACGGGTTTTGCTGTTTCGGATTCTTTTTCAGGCGCACTCACTTCTTTCTGTGAGCTGGAGGAGTCCGCAACCACTGTGGTATTCGGCACAGGCTCCCCCTTGTTTTCGTAGCTGGCATGACTCTTACCGCAAGACACGAACGCTGCGGCAAGGAACACAAAAGCGATAGATGAAATCTTATGAGACATCGGAAACCTCGGTAACGGCATGGATTATATTGAAAGTATCAAGGAATCCAGTACGCTCCAAGGCATGCCTAGCCGCTTCCGAAGGGTTCATAATAAACAGCGTGGTGCCGTTTTCCTCACCGTCATTGTAGCCGGCCAAAATTACTCCTACACCGGCAGAATCGATCGAAATCACCTGGGACATGTCCAGTACAATGTTGGATTCCAGAATATAAGAATACACTTTTTCCTGAAATTCTGCAATAGTGTACGCGTTGATTGCCCCGGTCAATTCAAGAAGTTTATAGTTCGCGCCGACCTTTTCGGTAATTGTAAGCTGTAACATCAGTTTCCTCCCTTATGATTCGCTTTTCTGAGCCGCACCCGCGCCCTTGTATTTAAGAATCAGGACAGTAACGTCGTCTTCAAGAGCACGTGATGAGAACTGAACCAAGTTTTCGTATGTAAACTGCGCCATCTTATCAGCCGGGAAAGATGAGTTCTCAAGCATCTGTGACTGGACCCTTGTTTTTCCGAAGGTCTCACCCCTAAGCGAGCGGGCCTCAATCAGTCCGTCGGTACAGGCAAGCACGATGTCGTTTGCGGAAAGCTTCACCTTCTTTACCCTGATCAGATTGCTAATATCCTTCGCGAATCCAAGGACGTGGCCCTCACCCTGAATCTCAATGACATTGTTGTAGATGCTGTTGTACATGAACAGAGCCGGAGAGCCGCAGTTGATGTAGTACATTGTGTCGGTTGAAAAATCAATGAGTCCGAAAGTACCGGCGAAGAAAGTTCCCTTCGGCAAGCTTGTGCGGATGAAGTAGTTGATTTTCTGAACCAGCAGCTTGAAGTCAGGAGTTTCGGCAAGGTCGGTTCGGATAATCGACTTCAAAATGACCATGCCCATGGACGCGGCAATACCCTTTCCGTTAAGGGCTCCGATTACGAACATGTGCCTGTGGTCGTTCAGGCGGATAAGGTCGATGAACTCTCCACCGATGTTGTGGGCCGGAACCATGCGATAACCGCAGTCAATCTTGGGATTGGTGATGTAGTCCATGTTCTCCTGGATTGAAGTAATGATCTGGCTGGACATGCGGATTTCCCTGTTGACCGTACCGACGACGGACTCGTTCATGATGTTCTTCATATAATAGCCCACGACGAAGAAGTTCGAGTAGAGCTTGGTGAAGACACTGTAGTCATAAGGAGTGAAGGTGTTGCCACTTGATTTCGGTCCCAGGAAGATGATTCCGACAATGCGGCGTCCCTCATTCAGCATGATGAATGCATCTGACTTTGTGCTGTCCAAAAGCTCAAGGACCTCTGCGCGCACGGACTGAATGCTGTAGTCCTTTTCTGCGAATTTGCGGAAAACCACGGGATGCTTCAAGTTCAGAAGGACATCGAAAGCCTTGTTGTCAGCAGGTATGGCGATTTTCTCATCACCCTCATTGTCGAAGATGGACTCAAGGAATCCTGTTCCCGCGTCAATCACCATTCTGTACGAGGTCGTGTCAACGTATTTTTTGAAAGTGCTTACCAGAGCCTTGTTGATGTTCTCGGGTTCGTCGGTAAAATCAATGCTCGTAATGCTTTCCTCAAACGCATCTCCATAGCGGCTGTCTCGCATGATGTCCAGCTTGGTAAAATACCGCCCCGTAAACACCCATCCTGTAACAACGCCGCCGGTCAAAATCACGAAAAGGATGTAGAAAATCACAGAGTTTCCAAGAAGCTCGTGCAGGCCAAGGAAGATAAGTCCCTCAACAAGAGCCGGCACAAAATAGATTACGAGACAACGGATAAAGGTTCTTAACGCAAGGGATTTTCCCCACACCTCGCTGTTTGTTGAAATCCTTGAGGCAAGCAGGAGGCTCGGAAGCATGGTCGCAAGAATGAGAGTTCCGATGAGCGGCTGGTAAAGTTTCGCGACTATAAAAACGCCATAGCACAGCCATGAGGAGAAAACGGCCAGACAGAGCATGAGAAGATTCTGATGCAGGAGCCTTGACTTTGTGTTTTCCGCGCGGACAAGAACCATCAGCGAGCAGAAGAACGGAATGATAACAATGAAGAAGACGCAGTAGAACGAGAACAAGGTCATGGGGAACATTCCAAACAGAGCCTTGTCAAAAACCGTCTTTGAGGCAATCGTATAAGAGAACTTGCTCATGCTGACACCGCTTATGAAACCGGAGACAAAGAACACGGCAATCAGGGCAGCGATGTTGAGAATCCACCTGAACACGGCAAGGAACCTGGGCTTTTTTTCCACGTTGAAAGTAAGGATGAAATCACAGTAGGAAACCGAGTACCATGCAAGGAGCGTATAAGTTATCCTCGTCAAAAGCTTGCAAAGAGGCCTTGGCGCACCAAACTGTATGGAAATAAGCGAAACAGCGTTGATTATGAACATGGCGGCAAGGAAGAGCGTCAGGTTCGTAAGAGTATTTCCCTCGTAAGAGTTTTTACGTACGGAATCGACAGAAAAAGAAAATCCGATAAGCGCGGCACCAATCGCAGCATTCAGTATTATAAAAATCATAGCTTATCCCTCCACCTTTGCGACCATCATGGTCAAGTCGTCCCTAAGTTTTTTGCCACCGTTGTATGAGAAAACAAGCTCAACCACATCGTCAATGAATTCCTGCGGTCCCTTGGCGGCACTTCTCTTTATGGTATCTTCGTAAAGCTTAGTATTTCCAAGCTCCTCTCCGCTCTCGTCCATAACCTCGGAAACACCGTCCGATGCCATGAGGATTACGTCACCGCGGAAAAGCCTCTGTTCGGCAACAGTCACGTCATCCAGCTCAATGATTCCGACGAGCGAGCAGTTTGAGGTCAGCGGCTTGATTTTATACCCGTCGGGCGAGCGTGAGATAATCAGCGGGTCGGACATGGATGCGTTCACGTAGCGTATGGTCATGTTCGCTGTGTCCACAATGCCGAGGAAAAGAACCGTATACTTGTCCTGGAGCTTCATTCCCTTGATAGCCTTGTCAACCGAGCGGATCATGTTCGGCAAATCTTCCTTGTTGTCAAGGATTTTTACGGTGTTCATCACGAGACCCATGACCAAAGCGGCTGCAAGTCCCTTTCCGGACACGTCTCCAAGCATGAGCAGGGTTTTAGTCCTTGAGATGGGAAGCACGGAATAATAGTCTCCCGAAACATTTACGAGAGGCCGGTAATACGCTGCGACCGAAAGTTTTTCAATCGTGGGCATGACGGGCGGAAGGAAGGAGCGCTGTGTGTCGGCAAGCTGGTTCCATTCTGATGAAAGCTCGGAAATTTCGGCAAGATCGTCAATGGTGCGTGCGCGTCTGAAAAATCTCGTGAACTCCCTGTAAAGAGGCTCATAAAGGAACGGATCAAAAAGCTTGGTATAACGGCAGAAAACATAGAAATGCCAGTGGTCATAGACGAAGAAAAATCCACGGGCAGTCTTTTCACCCGAAACGATTCCGAAATTGTCGCCAAGGAAGTGGCATCCCTCAGGCCATGAGTCGGGGAAATTCTGTCCGAGGACCCTCAGGACTTCCTTTTTGCAGGTGAGTTTGTCGGGACTATTATATAGAACAAAATCTTTCTGCTTGTCAATGAAAAGAACCGAGCAGTCTCCCTTTTCCTCAAGCACGGTTCCAATAATCTCATAGAAATCGTCCAGAGAGTAACAAAAACGCAACTTGTCCATAAAGTCGGAGATTATGGAATTCTCCCCGCTGAAAAAGGTCTTTTTCCGGATATGGTCCACCAAAAGAAAACTGAGCTTGTGGAAAACCAGCGAAATCACAAGGAAGAGAACGAACACAACCCCCCAAATGAAAAACCGCCGTCCTTTTGTATAGGCGATATTTTCAGGAATTATACCGCATACCAAAATGACCAAGACAGTAACTATCAGTACATTTGTGACCATCATTACAATGTGACGCTTTTGCTTGAACATACGCACCTCTTCCACTGATATTCCCGCAGACGACAGGACAATACGAAAATCTCCATAAAAACTCATTTTTGAGACTTTTTAGAGATTTCTATAATATTATACCACATTATCGGCAGAATGGAAGAGGAATTTTAGAAATTAGCATCGCGCGGATTAAACCTGCCCGAAAAGCCAAGTTTCAGAACAGGTTAATCCTCACTTCCCTATCTCACGCCCAGAATTTCGCCCAGATCAAGGAAATAGGTCTTCATGAGTCCCTTGCCCTTCACTTCTATCTCCTCGGGCTCACCGTAATGGAAGATGTCCCGCGTCATCTCGTAAACATGGTCGGTAACGTGGATTTTTCCAGCCTTACCGGTAGATTCCATGCGGCTCGCGACGTTGACCGTATCTCCCCAGATGTCGTAGATAAACTTGGTCTTTCCGATTACTCCCGCCACAAGGTTTCCTGAGTTGATTCCTATTCGCATCTGAAGCTCAATGGCGGAAGTCTTGTTGAAGTCGCTCATCTCCTGGTACATACGCGCGGCAAGGCGGATCATGCGCTCGGCACAGGTTGGATCCACGGTTTCGCTGAGTCCCGCCGCCACCATGTATGCGTCTCCGATCGTCTTGATTTTTTCCACGCCGTATTCGTTAAGCACACCGTCAAAGCGGCAGAAAATCCGGTTGAGCATACGGACAATCTCGCGGGCGTTAAATCCTGACGAAAGACGCGTGAAGCCGACCAAATCTGCAAAAAGCACGCTTACCTCGGGATACTGCTTTGCTATAATCTCATTCGGCTTGTCCGTAAGTTCCTGTGCGATGGATCTTGGAAGGATGTTCAAAAGCAGCTTCTCGGATTTTTGGTTCGCTTCCTCAAGAAGTGCGTTGGAGCTCGCAAGTGCCTCGGCCTGTCTCTGAAGCTCAATCGTCTGCTCCTTAAGCTCCTTGGTCTGCTCCGCCACCTCATGCTCAAGCTTTCTCTGGTAGCGTTTCATCTGTCTGTACCGGCTCAGAATGATAAGCACGACGGTTCCAATCACGATGAGTCCGATAATCATCCAGAACCACCACAGCTGCCAGATATAGGGCTGCTTCACAATCACAATCTCGTCGGAGAATTCGCTCTGAACCTCGTCCTCGTTTTCGGTCTGCACCTTGAATATGTACGTGCCGGGCTTCAGGTTCGTGTAGGAAACCGTGCGCTCATGGCTCCAGGATGAAAAATCAGTGTCAAAGCCGGAAAGCATGTAGCGGAAGAGCATCTGATCGGATGAAATATAGCTCAGCCCCGTAAATTTGATGCTGATACGCGATATCTCAGGAGCAATAAACACCTTGCCCGCCCTGGGATCAACCTTTTCGGAGCCGACCATAATTGAGTCTATGGCAACCTCCGGCTTGGTGGAATTCTTTATTTTCAGCGGATTGTAAATCGTAAATCCGTCTACCATCGTGAACCAGATCCGGCCCTGGGAGTCCTCCATTGAAAGAGCCGTGGACGTGACTCCCTTCGACTGTATTCCGTCCGAATTTCCGTAAAACTTCGACGTAATATAGTTCGCCTCTCCGTTCATGATTTTAAGCAGGTCTGTGAGCTTTACCGCACCGATTCCCCTGTTCGAAAGATACCAAACCGTACCCGTATAGTCAGGAATCATCTGGAAAACGGCATCCGTTCCAAGTCCGTTTATAAAACTCGCCGAAACAAATTTACCGTCCCTGATGCAGGTAACTCCGGAACCTGTGGAGACCCAAATCTCGCCCGGACCGTTCATCTCGGAGATTTTGAAAATGACATTGCCGGAAAGACCGTCTGACGTAGTGTAGCACTTGTCCACCTTGCCGCCCTTCAGCGTAAACACACCGCCGCCATCGGTTCCACCCCAGATTACGCCATTGGAATCCTCATAAAGGCACATGATGTAGTTGTTCGGCAGCCCCTGGTCGATGGTCATGTTCACAATGTTTCCGTCCGGACTTATTATGCTGAGTCCCTGAGTGGTTCCGACATAAAGCTTTCCGTCCTTTGTCTCAATGCACACGCGGACCTTGTTGCCCACAAGACCATTTTCCTCAGTCCATGAGATGATTCCCTTGTCGCTCATCTTAAGCTGGCCGACCACCTCGTAGGCGCTCACCAGAAGTGAACCGTCCGACGCAAATCCCACGTGTCTTATGCGGATGTTCTTGCAAAACCGGGTAAAATCATTTTCCACAAAAGTCTCGGTCGTCGTGTCATAGCAGTAAAGACCGTCGTCACATCCGAGCCACACATAATTCCTGTCCTTTTCTTCCGCAATCGCATTTACGGAAGTGTTCATGGACACTGTTTTGAATTTACCGAAACTGAGTTTCTGAAGTCCCGCGCGGTCAGTGCCGAACCAAATATTTCCTTCCTTGTCCTCAAGGATTACGTTCACATTGTTGTCCGCGAGTCCCAGAGACGTATCGTAATACGCGAGCTTTCCGTCATGCAGGATTGTGACTCCGTAATCAAGGGAAAACCAGATGTTGCCCTTCATGTCCTGATAGATGCTGTTCACGAGGGTTCCACGCAGCTTCTCATGGCCCACGTCATAGAAAATCTCGTCCACCCCGCGCACACAGATCGCATAGTGCGGTGCGAGTCCGTACCAGAAATTTCCCTCCGAATCCTGGGTCACATAGGTAATCTCAACATTTTTCCTCGTGTTGAATCCCTGGAAGCGTCTTATACGATCATTTGAAAAAACGTAGGTTCCGCTCTCCTTGTCCGAGACGATCCACATGCGTCCTGCCGTGTCGCAATAAAGCTGCCTGACAATAAGGTTCTCGTCGTCATAGTCAGAAAGCCCGACGGGTCTGTAAACGCTGTCATCCGTAGCAACGCACGCCACTCCGGCAGCCGTACCAACCCAGACAACACCGGTCGAATCCTCATTTATGGCCCTGATTGAGCTGTTCGGGATTCCGTTTTCCAAAGTGAACGAGCTAACGGTTCCGTCCGTATTGATTCTTACAAGTCCCTCATCGTTGGAGCCCACCCAGATGCGTCCCTTTTTGTCCTCAAAAACAGCCCTCGCAGAGACAAAATTGTACTTGGGGTCATAGTTCCTGTTCAAATTCACGAATTCCATTCCGTCAAAGCGGCAGAGTCCGGTGTAGGTTCCGAAATAAATATATCCGCTCTTGCTCTGAATCAAATCGGTGATCGTGTTTCCCGGCACTCCGTCATTTACAGTCCAAATCCGCGATACATAATCCCCCAGAAAGATTTTGGACGAAATAAGCCTGTTGTCGGAAGGTTCGGCACAAACAAAGCCCGAAAACAAACATGCAATGCCGAAAAACAGCGACGCTTTTTTAAGGAATCTACCAACCATATTTACTCCGTAACAAAATGTAACCTTATTATACCATACTTTGTTAATTATTTGTAAAAATTTACAAGGAAGGTATGTATCAAATCCATTAAAAATGATACACTAGTATTATGAAAGATTCAAGATTCACAGCAAAAAATATTTTTAAAGCCATGATTTTTTCCGCGGCAAGCCTTCTTGCGGCAGCATGTACGTCAATTCCTGAGACAGTGCCCGAAACACCAAGAGAGATTGTTCAGCTCGCACAGGACGCTTCCGACGCAGGCAAAATCAAGCTTGCGAAATGGTACTATGGACAGCTCCTCGAAAAATTCGGTGACGATCCGGCCATTTATATAGAAGGAAACTTTGAGATTGCCCATCTGGACATAAAGAAAAAGAATTATGATGAGGCGGTTCCCCGTCTGAACGAAATCATTGCCATTTATGAGATTGCGGCACCCGGAATGCTTCCCGGACAGTACAAAAAGCTCGCCCAGAAAGATTTGGAAAAAGTTCCCGAGGACAAGCTCGCAAAAATCAACGCTGATTTGAAAGCAAGGGAAAATGCCGCAAAGACTGCACAGGAAAGCCCCTCCTCAAATGAAGCCGCGATTCCAGATGAGTCCGACTGGGAATAAAGCCGCCGCAACAATCAGATGTCTCTAAAATGAAGATTTATTCCATTCCCGCCGATCTGAAGACCATCATTTTCGACATTGACGGGACCCTTTACACAAACCAACTCTATGTCTTCGAACAGGTTGACGCACAGATCCGGCATTTCGCACACACTACCGGAATCAGCGAAAACGACGCGCGCAAAAAGATTCAGTCATACCGAAGCACATGGAGCCGGGAGCACGACGGAAAAAAAATCAGTCTCGGAAACGCATTCAAGGCATTCGGAATCTCCATAGAAGAAAGCATCCGGTGGAGAAACGAGCTTCTATCTCCTGAAATCTACCTGAAAAAAGATGAGAGACTGATTGCGTCGCTCGTGGAGCTGAAAAAATCCTACAAGTTGATTTGTCTGACCAACAATCCCGTCACCGCAGCCCGCAAAACCCTAAAGGCCATTGGAGTTGACACTATAATCACGGACATCGTGGGCCTTGACACATGCATGAAATCCAAGCCAGCAATGGAAAACATGGAGAAGGTTCGCGAAATCACCGGCACGGACTACAGCCAATGCATTTCCATCGGCGATCGCTACGACATTGACCTTGCCCTTCCCCTTGAGCTCGGTTGCGGTGCCATCCTTGTGGACGGAGCTGAGGATATCTACGACCTTGACAAAATCCTTATAAATTGTAGAATATGACATTATGAAACCAATTTTGATTAAAGACTTGCTGACCTCTGAACCCGACGGACGCACTGTTACAGTCTGCGGCTGGGTCAGGACGAAAAGAGACTCAAAGAACCTCGTGTTCATTCAGGTAAACGACGGAAGCTGCTTTGCTTCCATACAGCTCACTTTCGACCGCACGAATCCCGGAGAGGCAAATCCGGCGGAGATTGAGGAAGCCCTGAAAAGCACGCTCACAGGCGCATCAGTAAAGGCGGAGGGAAAAATCATCCCCTCACCGGCTTCAGGACAGGCAGTGGAAGTAACGCTCACATCTCTCACCGTGCTCGGAAAATGCCCTCAGGAAGAATATCCCCTGCAGAAAAAGAACATGAGCATGGAATATCTCCGCGACAACGCGCACCTTCGCGCAAGGACAAATACATTCGGTGCTGTTTTCCGACTCAGAAGCCAGATGGCCATCGCGCTCCACACATTCTTCCAGGAAAGGGGATTCGTCTACATAAGTGCCCCGGAAATTACCTGCTCGGATGCTGAGGGTGCGGGAGAAATGTTCCAGGTAACGACTCTTTCCCTTGAAAAGATTGCGGAGCTTGGAGTAAAGGCCGGACAGAACGGAATGAAGATTGAGGACGCGCACAAAATCGTGGACTACAGCAAGGACTTCTTCGGCAAAAAGGCAAACCTTACCGTTTCAGGACAGCTTGAGGCGGAAACCCTTGCCACAGCACTCAGCCGCGTTTATACATTCGGACCCACTTTCCGCGCGGAGAACAGCAACACACCCCGCCACCTGAGCGAATTCTGGATGTGCGAGCCGGAGATGGCATTCTATGACCTTTTCGACGATATGGATCTGGAGGAGGAATTCCTCAAATATATGCTCAACTGGGCGCTCACAAAATGCTCCGAGGACATGGCATTCTTTGAAAAGAGAATCCAGCCGGGAGTCATCGCACAGCTGCAGCACGTTGTTGACACTCCATTCAAGAGAATCAGCTACACCGACGCGGTAAAGGAGCTTGAGAAGTTCAACGACAAGTTTGAGTTCCCGATTACATGGGGAAAGGAGCTTCAGACCGAGCACGAGCGTTATCTCACCGAGCAGATTTTCAAGTCCCCGGTAATGGTATACAACTACCCCAAGGACGTAAAGGCATTCTACATGAAGCAGAACGAGCCCGACGAGCAGGGACGCATTACGGTAAGAGCCGTTGACGTTTTGGTTCCGGGTCTCGGAGAAATTACCGGCGGATCAGAGCGTGAGGAAAACTACGACAAGCTGCTCCAGGTATGCAACGAGCGCGGCATGGACATGACAAACTACCAGTGGTATCTTGACCTCCGAAAGTTCGGCACCGTCCCCCACTCAGGATTCGGTCTCGGATTCGCACGTCTCTTGCGCTACATCACCGGAATGGCAAACATCCGCGACGTAATTCCTTACCCACGCGCACCGAAACTCGCCGATTTCTAAAATCGAAGATTTTGTATAGAAGGTTTTAGTATCGCAATCAAAAAATCCCTCGGCTCCAACCGGGGGATTCTTTTTTCAAGAGAGCTTCATCTTTCCACTTTCATCTTTCCACTTTCCACTCGTCACTTACCTCGCCTCCACCTTGCAGGACAAATCTATAGTCTGCTCACCACGGCTCACGGTCGCTTTGATTGCGGCAATCTCGTAGTTTTTGAAAGTCACGCGGCACACATTTTCCGAAAGAGCGTCAAAATCATAATCATCTTCCCTCAAATCAGCGTCGGCACCATCCGAATTCACCGCGGTAAAAACAAAATGCAAATTTCCGTCCGCAATCTTCCCGGAGTCCGCATTTTTTCCGCTCTTGGATTCCCTCATTGAAACCGAAACATACACGTCATCCCCAAAGGAAAAGGCCGTCATCTCGCAGAACACACCGCCCACGGTTCCCTGATTCGCCTTTCCGCCCAAAATGCTGATTATAAAAACAAGTCCAAGGCACATCAGCATGGCGGTAAAAATCATGCGGTTCATCTTCGTGGACACAAGCACCCGGAACAATCCGCGCACAGGCTGACTCTTTCCGGTGGCAAGGTCTCTGTACACCGACTGCTCCCTGTCCCTGTAGCCGCCCTTCTTGTGGTGCCAGATTACAACCTCGTCCTCCTCACCATATCCGTCAACCTGATTCTCAAGAAAATCCATCGGCGTCTCCCCTCCCAATCACAGATTAATTATTTCCCTGCTGATTTTTTCTGCCGGGTTTTCCAAATCGGTTGAACGGCCAGATGCGCAGGCTCGCCTTACCCAGAATCTTCGCACGGTTCACGTACTGGGGGGCAAGGAAAGTATAGTACCGCACGGAATACGGATCCTTTTCATAAAGAGGAACCAAAGTCTGATCGTAGCTGTGCCTCATGTCCAGGGAATTGTAGCGGTTGTCTCCCATCATAAAATAACAGTTCTCCGGTATGTACGAAGGATTTCCCTTGTCATCGTTCGCGGGGAAAAGTCCCATGTTGCGCTGGTCCATCATCGCAATGTAGTTCACGAGACGGTGGGCCGCATCAAGGTAGTCCATGCGCTTTGAGTCACCGCCCCATTTTGCACTGTCAATGCGCTCGTCAATCATCTCAAGGTTTCTCACCACAAGTCGTCCGAAAGTAAGCTTGGACATAAGATTGAGACGGAATTTTGAGTCCGTGTACAAATCTCCTCCGACCAAATGAGTGCCCACGACAATCTGATTCTCATGGTAGTCAGCAAGATTTCCCATGCCCTCGTACCAGTCGTTCATGTAATGCACGAACCAAGAGTCTCCGCCGTCCACGGTCATCAGGCGGTAGGTAAAATCATCAATGCGAGAGAACATATTGTACGGGAAAAGCTCCTCGGAACTGAAAAGGGATGCCGGAATATTACCGTCCCCGGCCTTTCCGGTAAGCTCACGGAATTTCTCGGTCAGAGACTGGCACTCAAGTTTCGCGCTCACCAAATCAAGATTGCGTCTTTCCTCCTCGGTCCTCAGAGTGTCCTCCCAGATGTCCTGTCCGAACGGGAAATACTCAACCTTCTGCTTGATGGCACGGGGAAGTCCGTTTAAATTCCACACTGCCCAGTCTGAATCCGCCTCAACCTGAGTAAACGCAGAGTCCTTTGTGCGCGCGTACAGCTTTCCGTCCATCATCATAAGCTGCTCTCCCGGCTCTCCGGCAACACGCTTTACAAGAGGATCCGCCTTGAGCTTTCCGTTCTCATCGGTGTTGGTCTTAACGAAAGTCAGAGTTATCATATATACGAACTGTGAAAGGAAGGTTTTGACCTCGTTCTTTCTGTCCGAAGCGTAATGCGGATTTCTGAAAACAACCACGTCGCCCCTCTCGTAATCCTGCACATAAGGCAGCCCCACGTCGGTAAGCGGAAATTTCGGTCCAGCAAGCGTCTTCATCACAGCCACGCGATCGCCAATCAGGAAGGTGGAGACCATGGACTCGGAGGGAATCTCGTAAAGCTGGAAAACGAAAATGTTCAGAAGGACAATCGTAAAGACCGCCTGCACAAGAGCGTCAACCCACTCAAGGATTTCAATGCCCACACGCTTCAGTCCATGAGCCTTGGTCTTCGGATTCGCCTGATGATATTTCTCCCACTTCTCATTGTACGAATAGACACGCTTTTCGCTCAGGAAGAACTGAATCACAAATGAAATCACGGTAATCAGCACCCAGACCACGGCAGACGCAACGTCCATAATCCTCGGCATGGCAAAATGACCCGCCCGCTGCAGGACAAAGGCCGTTATGAACACAAATGGCTCGTACTGAAAAAAACGACGCACTGTGTCAAGGTGCCTGACATCCTCGCTCTTCAAAAGATGAAAAATTGACACATATCCGATTAATATCGTAAAAACAAGTGAAATGGGCAGAGCAAGCATGGAGATGTCCGCATGAAAGGAAATGGACAGGGCTGAAAAAAGCAGCGCAAGAAGAATATTCGCATATACAAAAAAATTTAGTTTTTTCATCATCGCTCCAAATTTTTAGAGATTTCTACATATAATATAGCAAAAAAATTGATAATGTGCTATACTGATATAATAAAATAACAAATGTTTTAAAATTTGAAAATGTTGAGCTTTAAAAGTGGGAGGTGGGAGATGTCAAAAATTCTGGATATCAATTCTGCAATGGAAATGCTTGGAGGAGATCCGGACTTATTCAAAATTTTACTCAGTTCATTCCTCAATGACAAAAATTTTGACATAGCGCGTCTGGTTGAGCTGGAAAAAGCCGAAGACACAACGGAAGCCGCAAAATACGTGCATTATTTCAAGGGTGCCGCGAGACAGATAGGTGCCGAGGAGCTGGGAGAGGCCGGACAGGAACTTGAGGATGTCCTTCGCAAAAAGAAGACCGGAGACTTGGAAAAACTGAACAAGAATTTTGCGCGCGCATATAACGATCTGCTCCCATTCATCCAGAGCACGCTTGTTGACATAGGCGCAAAGGAATGTTCGTTCACTAATCCTCCGAAAAGCGATCCCCAGTCCTAAAGGGTACAAAAAAACGCACGGCTGAAATTTTCCGCGACGGCAAAAGAAAGCTCATCGAGCCCCAGACCGCGGATTTTTGCAGCCTCATCATACACAAGCGAAATGTGGGAAGCAGGTGTAAATGTCTCACCGCGCAAGGTCTGAAAAGGAGCGTCCGTCTCAAGCAGGATTTTGTCCAGAGGCAGATTCGCCACACAATCAATGCTTTTTTTCGCACCCTTCAAGAGCGGCTTTCCGAATGTAAAAGATGCGTTCAGTCCCTTGTCCAAAAGCGAGAGCGCTTCCCTGGAGCTGAATGCGAACGAATGAAAGACCACGGATTTCAGCCCCGCAAGCTTTTTATAATCCCTGAACATAAGATCCAGCGCTTTTCTGTTGTGGATGATTACCGGCAAAGAATACGAGAGCGCAAGGTCAATGCATTTTTCCCAAACTTCCTCCTGCTCATTTCTGTGGCTCCGGAAATCCTCGGTAAAAAAATCAAATCCCAGCTCACCAATGGCATCCAGACGTCCCTCGCGAAGAAGCGACTCAAGGAAATCCACCAGCGACAAATCCGGATTCTGCGGATGCACGCCGAACGCACTCACTATTTTAAGGGAAGAAATCCTTTTCAGATTTTCCTGCAAAAAAAATTCATTCTTTGAGTGGGAACAAGAGCAGCATGCATAATGCGTCAAAAAATCAGCGGGGGGAAAGGCATTCTCAAGATTCACGCAGAAAGGGGCATGAATGTGCGCGTCACAATAAATCACGGCCATTTGACCCAAGCGGCCTGCACAGTAAAATGTCTCTGCATTTCCTGAATGTCGGTACCCGGAGGAAGCGATGAAGTCTCACGCCTGAAAGAACCGAACATAGGATTACATGCGGTACACTCGCGGTAAGACACAATATTGTCCTCATTGATTCCGCTGTCCCTGAGCACGGCAAGATTCGCTTTTAAAAGAGAAAGGCTCCATTTGGAAGAGTCCGGAGAAACGGGGGAAACACAGTCTGGAGTAAAATTCACGCGGAAATATTTTGCCCTCTCCTCGTCAACGGTGTAGCAGCACTCATGGATATGAGGTCCCATCACCACACAAAAAGACTCGCGCCTCGCACCATATTTTTTTTCAGCAAGCTCCACGGCATTTTCCACAATCCCGGTTCCCTTCCACCCGGAATGCAGCATACCGAAAACTCCGCTCTCAGGCTCATACAGGAAGATTGGCATACAGTCGGCCACAGTCACCACAGGAATTAGCGATTTGTTCTGCGTGATGATTCCGTCTCCCTGGCATCCATCCACTTCCTCGGCCTCTTCTATGGCAAAAACAGTCTTTGAGTGAATCAGCTCCACCGCGCATATTGAGTGAGTGTTTCCCGCAAGTTTTCCAAGAAACGCCTCCCGAACCGGATTTGTCTCATTCCATCTGAAACGCATTGAACCGGCTCGCTTGAGAGTCATTCCGAACCTGGGGCCGTCCTCAATCGGCTGAGAATTACGGTAAAACAGACCTTCAAAAAAACGCTTTTCTTCCATAAGATTGCCGAATCACGCTCCCGACGCCATATCCAGCGGCTCTATATCCTGCAGCATCTCGTAAGCATGGTCAATGCAGAACTTCGCGTTTCCGACCTTTTCACGATAAGCCTTGTTTTCCTTTCCATTGATTTTCATAAGATTGATAAGCGGTCCGTAGTATGCGGTAATCTTTTCCGACAGAATTCCGCCGAGAAGATTTTTCATGCTGCGGCAGGCCTTTCCGAAATTGTTTATCATGTCGGCCACCATCTCCTCAATCTCCGTCATGTTTCCGTCAATCTTTACCTCATCGGTGTTCGTGAGGTTTTCCTTGTTCTCCAGTTTCGCGAAGAATTGTCCGTACTCACCGCCCGCAGAAAGCTGACCGGAGAGCATGTCAAGGGCATCCCCAATTTTCAGCATCAGGTTCAGGGACTCAGAAAATTCAAAGCGGTTTTCCTTCATGGCGAAATCACCCTCAACGGATGTCACTGCCAGAGCCTGATTGAACATGGGGAACTGATTTTTGAAGAATGAGTAGATGAATCCCAGAGTCAGTCCGTAATGGAAGGGTCGGTTCAAGCCCGGCACAAGCTCCCAGGGGCGGAAAGGAAACAGGGGAAAATCCGAAAGCTGGAAATACTGCATCAGCTTGACCTTGAGCTTTTCCTTTTTGCAGTCGCACTCCCAGTTGTTCCATCTGCGCTCGAACATGAGCTTCCACTGTGAGCGGAACTTCTGGAACCAGCTTTCTCCTCCGCCGTAAGCATCGGGCATGAAGACCGAGTTCTCAAAGACAACCTTGGCAAGCTTGTACATGGGGATGGTCTGAACGAACATCTTTACTATTCCGTTCTGCGATGATGTATTGTTCACGAAATCCGTCGCGTCAATTTTCTCGTCATCCATTTCGTTGTAAAATCCCACGATGTTTCTTTTCTGGAAAAACAGATAAAGGGCCTGAACCGTCTCGTCCGTAAGCGGCACATAATTCGCGAGGATTCTTGTAAGCTCGCCGAATTCCGCCTTGACCTGAGAAAACGGACACTCGCGGATTCCTTCCTGTGACGAGGCGAATTTTGAGACCACACGGCCAAGAGGAAGCTTCACGAACTGCCTGAGCCACTCCACTCCCCTGACGGCCGCATACATCTCGGATTTCTTTGAGTTGGACATATCATCTATAATCTTGTCCATCTTCTGAACCAAAAGACCCTTCATCTCATTGGTCACGTTTTTGTTCAGCGCGTACTGATACGGATCGCACTCATGGCCAATCTCCGTACCAACCTCCGGCACAATCAGATAGCCCAAAAGAGTATAAAATGCGGCGGGATTCTCCTCATAGCGATTGATATAGGGCTCAAAAAAATCTGCGGCTTTCTTCAGCTGACTCAGCTTCTCGTAAAAGCCCGTGCTCAAAACTTTTCTCTTATAATTAATCAGACCGGGGGAAGTTCTCTCAACGTCCCTCGCCATGCCGTTAACCAAAGCTTTGTTGAAAACTTCCTCTATTGTGGAACTGGAAAAAGTAGCCAGAATCCAATACCAAATTTGAAGGAAAAAAGGCTGCCTCTTAAGCTGGGTTGCCAAATCCTCAACCTGCTCGGTCTTCGCATCCAAAGAACCGGAGGCTCCCTGCTCGACGGTATTTCCTTTTTTCATTTTATTGAGCATCCGCTCCCTTTCATCCTGACTGATCTCAGTCACAAGATCGTGAAAGGTTGAATCACTTCCATTGCTGGCCATATAAACCCCTGCTGCCGTCTTGAGTTGCCGGAGATGAGTTTCACGTTCAGGTGCAATAAACTCAAATTCCTTTCTATATTATCGGTAAAAAAATGAAAAATCTGATTAAAAAACTGTTCCCCACCCCCAAAGGCAAAAAAAATGCTCTGCCAGTGGGATTAGTGGGAAAAGCTGACAGAGCTGAGTGGGAATCGTTCAATATATTGCTATACTGAATCTACAAGATAATATACACTATATATAGCGTTATGTCAAATGTTTTTTAAAAAATTCCGCAATTTTTTTTTCAGCCGTCAGTTTATTGTCAATTGAAAATATCAGCCGCTCTTTTTCTTTGCACCAGCCTTGGAGACTGATTTGGGACTCTTTGCAAGCGTCTTTTTCCTTGTGTCCACAGTCTTTGCTGATTTTTTCACCGTAGCGGACTTTTTAGCCGATGAGGACGAGCTTTCCTTCACAAACACTCCGTTCTCATCAAGGATTTTTCGTGAGCCGCCGTTTTTGGGACGACCGCCCTTTTTGCCGTTTTCCCTCGCCGCCTCGGATTTTCTTGTGCTTCTGCTCTGACCAAGCACCGATGCCGCAAGCTGAACGCCCTGGATCCGGTTTTTCTTCCAAAGATCAAGAAGAGCCTCATCTTCCTTAAGCCTGGCAATGTCGCTCAGATAGTCCCTTGAGGTGTTCAGTCTGTACATGATGTTTTCAAAAAGGATGCTCCTTGAGCCCTTCATGCCGGTCTTAAGCTCGTCGATTCTCTGAATCAGCTCCAGAGCCATGTCCGAAATGTTGTCGATGTAGTCGAACGAACGGATTTTTTTCTGGACGTCCCTGACACGAATCGGCTTCAATGCCTCAATGATCAGACGGTCGCTCTCACCATTTCCCAACTCAATTTCGGTGGAATCCTTTTCCATGCTGTGGCGTAGAAATAGCATGGAGATGTTGAAACTCAAGGTCCGAAGTTCTGCCAGACGGTCAAAATCGGTGTTCGGAATCAAGCTCAATTCCTGAATCTGCTCCGAAACATCATCCTCAAGCTTCCGCAAATCTTTTAGAGTAACTTTCATAACTTTTCCCCTTTCCCACCTATAGAATAAGGGAAAACGGGAATTTTGTAAAGTGCAAATCAACGAAAAATTGGAAATTGGGCAAAGAAAAATTCTAAACCAAGCGATTTTTTTACCGAAAATGATTGTAACGGCATTGGAAAATGAAATGGATTTCCTATGCACAGTTCGGCAAGGATATGGGTAATCCTGCCCAAAGATACCAAAAGCAAACCTTAGAGGGGTTAAAACTAAAAAGGAGCTCAAAATGGCAATCTACACAATTAAAACAACAAACGAAAAAGAAGCATTTATGACCATAGTTAAGGAAATTGAGGACGGATATGTGGTCCGCATTGTGCGCGATCAGGACGGCTACAACAAGGTGACGACGGATTTTATTTCCACTGCCCTTTTTGACAGCTGCGTCCGCACAGGCTACATCACCCAGATCAACGAGCCTGAGCAGAAAATGGCCGCAAACGCATAAAAACAAACTAAAATCCGGCTTCCTCCAGCATGGAAAAAGCGGCGTCCAGTCGGGTCGCTCGGTCATTCACGCGGGGGAGCCAGTTGATTTTCACACCTTTTCTTTCCATGCCACGGAACCAGGTCTCCTGTCTTTTTGCGAACTGACAGATTGCGTGGTAAAGCTGACTGTACATCTCGTCCCGGCTCAACTTTTCTTCCAGAAAAAGGCTTATGAACCTGTACTCAAGTCCCAGTTTTTCAAGCCGCTCCCATGAGACACCGTTCCCGTGAAGATTCCGCACCTCATCGATCATGCCCTCGTCAAGCCGCTGCCTCAGCCTGATTTCAATATTCTTCCTGATTTCATCCCGCTCCAGGGTAGTTCCAAGCACAAATGCACGGATTTCAGGCCTCTTTCCCATTTTTTCCCTCGCAGCCTCGCACTCAGGACTCCGCATGTAAAGCTCTATCTCAATGGCACGCACCACCCTCTCGCGAAGGAGCAGGTCGCTTTTGTTGTGAAGATTGTCCTTGAGTGAAAGAAGCATCTCGTCCAGCTCCTCAAGCGACTTTTCCTCCAGGCTCGCCCTCAGCTCAGGATTCTCAGGAACCGGAACAAAATCATAGCCGCGGACCACGGAATCAATGTACATGCCCGTCCCGCCTACCACGAAGGGAACAAGATTTTTCGCACACTGATTTCGGAACTCATCGTAAAAATCCTGCTGGAAATTGAACACGTTGTATTCCTGCCCCAAATCCGCCACGTCAATCAGATGATAGGGAATGTGGGTGATTTTTCCGCTCCCGTCGTCAAGGTCATAATCCGCAAGATCCTTTCCGCTGCCGATGTCGAGCCCGCGGTATGTCTGTCTGCTGTCAGCCGAGATGATTTCCCATCCGAACCTTTTCGCAATCCGCACACCGAGGGCAGTTTTTCCAACGGCGGTAGGTCCCAGAAGAACCACACAGTTAAACGCTTTTTCTTTTTGCTCCATAGGCCGAAGTCCTACATCACCCTGCAGATCGCGCACTTAAGGTACTCGCTCCTGGGATAGCCCAAAAGCAAGGGATGATCCGGTCCCGCACCACGCTTTTCCAGAATCTGCACGTGACGGTGACTGTCCATCGCGGCATGGGTCAGCATTGAATAGAAAGTGTTCTCGTCAAAATAGGCCGAGCATGAGCATGTGACAAGGATTCCGCCCGCATTCAAAAGACGCATTGCCCTCAGGTTGATTTCCTTGTATCCGCCGTAAGCCTTCTGAATCAGTTTCGCGCTCTTGGTAAAAGCAGGTGGATCCAGCACGATTACGTCAAACTTCTCACCGTCAGCCTCAAATTTTTTTAGCAGGTCAAAAACATCGGCACTCTCGGCCCTCATCACTTTTCCGGCTCCGTTAAGAGCAATGTTTCTGTTGATAAGCTCCACGGCATCCTCGGAAATGTCCACGCTCAGAACTTCCCTCGCACCGCCTTTCACCGCGTTCAGACCGAATGCTCCGGTGTGGGAGAATGTGTCCAGGACTTTTTTTCCGTGGCAATATTTCTGAATCTGCTTTCTGTTGAATTTCTGGTCCAAAAAATATCCGGTCTTCTGTCCGCCCGCAATGTCCACAATCAGATTGATTTCGTTCTCGCTGATTTGAATCTCCGGCGAACCAGATTTGAAAATCCACCCGGATTTAAGCGGAAGTCCCTCTTTCTCACGCACGGAAGCATCGCTTCTCTCATAAATGGCATCCGGCTTCACCACATTTTTCAGGGCTGCAAGGATTTCCTTTCTGAAGATTTCACATGCAAGCGCAAGGAACTGCACGACAAGATAGACTGAATCCGAAAGAACATAGCGTTCCACAATCAGACCGGGGATAAAATCAGCCTCACCGTAAATGAGACGGCAGCTGTCCTCCGCGGAAAAATTCAAGGCACGCACATTCACGGCACGGGCTACAGCCTTCTCCCAATATGTTCCGGGATCCTCCATGATTTTGTCCGCATGGTCATAACCAATCATTCGTATACAGATTTTCGACTTTTTGTTCAGGACACCGCTGCCTAAAAATCCACCCTTGTTAGTGTAGACTTCCACAACGGAGCCATCCTCGCACGGACAATTTTCAAGCCCCTCCGATTTTGCTCCGCTTCCGTCCTCGCCGGTCCATTTCACGCCTTGAATCTCGTTGTCATACACCCAAGGGAATCCCTGCTGGATTTCCGTCTCTTCCTTCGCCTTTAAAACTACATGTGCAAAATTGTTCATGCTGCAAGTATAGCGGATTTATCAAAAAGATACAATATAAAAAATCCCCGCAAGCATAATCCGAACAAAGTCCGAACGCAGCCGGCGGGGTTAGGCACTCAGAAAATCCTAAGAAAACTCAGGACTTACTGGTGGGAATTAGTCAAAAGCGTGTCCTGCTGAACCGAAGACGTGAACGTTCTTGTCAGCATACATCTTCTTGAGCTCCTCACGTGCGGGTCCCAAGTACAGGCGGGGATCAAACACATCAGGCTGCTCTGCGAAAATGCGGCGGATAGCAGCTGTCATTGCAAGACGACCGTCAGAGTCAACGTTGATTTTGCAAACTGCACTCTTAGCGGCCTTGCGGAGCTGCTCTTCAGGAATACCAACAGAATCCGGGATCTTTCCACCGAACTTCTCAATTTCCTTTACATACTGCTGGGGAACTGAAGAAGATCCGTGAAGAACAATCGGGAATCCGGGGAGCTGCTTTTCAATCGCTTCCAGAACATCAAATGCCAGTGGCGGTGGAACCAGAGTTCCGTCCTCGCGTCTTGTGCACTGCTCAGGAGTGAACTTACAGCGGCCGTGTGAAGTACCGATGGAAATGGCAAGGGAGTCACATCCTGTCTTGCTTGTGAAGTCGATCACTTCCTCAGGCTTTGTATACTTGCTCTCTTCTGCGGCAACGTCATCCTCAACCCCACCAAGGACTCCAAGCTCAGCCTCAACGGTAACATCGTACTTGTGGGCATAATCAACAACCTGCTTGGTCATAGCAACATTCTCATCATACGGAAGTGCTGAACCGTCAATCATAACGGAAGAGAATCCGTTGTCGATGCAGTCCTTTGCAACCTCGAAGTTTGGACCGTGATCCAAGTGAAGGCAAATCGGGATTTCTACACCGAGCTCTTTGGCATACTCAACTGCACCGCGGGCCATGTTGCGAAGGATGAACTTATCCGCATAGTTGCGAGCACCCTTTGAAACCTGCAGAATAACAGGTGACTTTGTTTCCACGCAAGCCATGATGATAGCCTGCATCTGTTCCATGTTGTTGAAGTTGTAAGCGGGGATTGCATAACCACCCTTCATAGCAGCTTCAAACATGTGCCTTGAGTTAACGAGACCAAGTTCTTTGTAACTAAACATATATACTCCTAAATCTATATAAGATAGATATCATACATAGCATACACTCTTTCTCAGTAAAATTCAAGTTACTATCGCACAACAATTCAAAAAAAATATTCTATAATGAAATGAAAAAAGATTTAAAGAAAAAAAAAGCCGGCGGCTACCTACTTTCCCGGGACGGACCCAGTATCATCGGCACCAGAGAGCTTGACTTCCGTGTTCGGGATGGGAACGGGTATTGCCTCTCCGTCATGGCCACCGGCATTAAAACGCCTGACTAACTCC
>JAEEGL014850236.1_pt1 | contig 56113 bp, 54 predicted proteins | sample 9134231 | NCBI WGS metagenome assembly JAEEGL01 (sample SAMN16246548, study PRJNA631951) | gut metagenome | biome: gut microbiome; feature: rumen; material: fiber-attached | host: Bos | place: Iran: Karaj | collected 2018-10
AGCACCGAGAGCCGTTCGTGCTCCCAGTCGCGGGAATACGCGGTGGCGTTTTCGAACACGAAATCGCGCGCGGGGTAAACGCAGACTTTTTCGAAAAAGAGCTTCATAACGCCCGCGTATGCGTTCGCCGCTTTTTCCTCCGGCAGGACGACGATACCGCGTTTTTTAAGCGTTTTCAGCGCCGCCGCGATGAAAAAAGGGCGCGCGGGATCGCACATACCGCAGAGGGAGGCGGGTATGCGTCCGTTTTCGAAATCGCTGATGAACCGCGAAAACGCGGGATCCTCGCGGAATATTGCCGGAACGTCAATCATTTTTCGGCGTGCTGCTCCTTGAGGGGGTATAGTTATAAACCGACATCGCTTTCGACGCGTCGCCGGAGAGAATGAGCGAGACGATCTCTTCGAGATTCTCGAACCGTTTTTCTATTTCCGCCATATCGCCCGGGGTGATCTTGCTTAAAACGTAATCGGAAAGCTCCCAGCCCTCCGGCTTGCCGCCTATGCCGATCCTTATCCGCGGGAATTCGTCGGTATCGAGATAGTCGATGACCGATTTTATCCCGTTGTGCCCTCCGGCGCTGCCGGAAGTGCGTATGCGAAGCGCGCCGACGGGAAGCGAAACGTCGTCGGAAATAACGATGATATGTCCGGCGTCGACGTGATAGTACCGCGCGGTGTCCGCCACGGCGAGACCGGAATTGTTCATGAACGTCTGCGGCTTAAGAAGCATACCCTTCCTGCCGAGTATTTCGCATTTTGCCGTGAGCGCGCTGTGGCGTATCCTGTCCGTTTTTACTCCGAGCGCGGAAGCGAGGCGGTCGACCGCCATAAAGCCCACGTTGTGGCGCGTGGCGGCGTACTGAGCGCCGGGATTGCCGAGCCCGACCACCAGGAAATCTAGCGAGCCGTATACTTTTGCAAATATGGGACACATTTCAAAAACATCCTTAAAACCGTTTGTGATCATAGTTTAATCCCGCGGCGGCGTTTTGTCAAGTTAATTATATAATGAATTTGTTAATAAATGGCATATTCGCTATTGACAAAAGCACAAAAAAATTATATTATATATGAAGAAATTGAAAACGGAGGAATTATACTCTATGCAAAAGAAATACGTCTATCTTTTTTCCGAAGGCAACGGAAAGATGAGAGAACTTCTCGGCGGCAAGGGCGCTAACTTGGCCGAGATGACAAACCTCGGGCTGCCGGTCCCGCAGGGCTTCACCATTACCACGGAGGCCTGCACACAGTATTACGAGGACGGCCGCACGATAAACGCTGAGATAATGCGGCAGATCAACGAACACGTCGTTAAAATGGAACAGATCACCGGCAAGGTATTCGGCAGCAAGGAAAACCCGCTGCTCGTTTCGGTGCGTTCCGGCGCGAGAGCGTCTATGCCCGGTATGATGGATACCATCCTTAATCTCGGACTCAACGAAGAAGTCGTGGAAGTGCTTGCCGCCAAGTCCGGCAATCCCCGCTGGGCGTGGGACTGCTACAGGCGCTTTATACAGATGTTCTCCGACGTCGTTATGGAAGTCGGAAAGCAGTATTTCGAAGACCTTATAGTCGCAATGAAGGAACGCAAGGGAGTCACTCAGGACGTCGAGCTTTCCGCCGACGACCTGAAAGAGCTTTCCGAGCAGTTCAAAGCCGAATACAAGGCGAAGATCGGTTCGGACTTCCCCACCGACCCGAAGGTTCAGCTTATGGAAGCGATCAAAGCGGTGTTCCGTTCCTGGGACAACCCCAGAGCTAACGTATACCGCCGCGATAACGACATACCCTATTCCTGGGGCACCGCCGTCAACGTACAGATGATGGCGTTCGGCAATATGGGCAACACCTCCGGTACCGGCGTCGCCTTCACGCGCGATCCGGCAACCGGCGAAAAGAAGCTTATGGGCGAATTCCTGCTCAACGCGCAGGGCGAAGACGTTGTCGCCGGTATCCGCACCCCGCAGAAGATCGACCAGCTCAAGGAAGTTATGCCGGAAGTCTACGATCAGTTCGTTAAGATATGCAGCACTCTGGAAAACCATTACAGAGATATGCAGGATATGGAATTCACCATCGAAGACCGCAAGCTTTACATGCTCCAGACCAGAAACGGCAAGCGTACCGCACAGGCGGCTCTTAAGATCGCCTGCGACCTTGTCGACGAAGGTATGATAAGCGAAAAAGAAGCGGTGCTTATGATCGAGCCGCGCAACCTCGACACGCTGCTCCACCCGCAGTTTGACGCGAAGAAGCTTAAAGAAGCGAAGCCGATCGAGAAAGCGCTGGGCGCTTCTCCCGGAGCCGCCTGCGGCAAGATAGTCTTCTCCGCCGACGACGCGAAGGAATGGGCCGCGAGAGGCGAAAAGGTCGTTCTCGTCCGCCGCGAGACCTCGCCGGAGGATATCGAGGGAATGAAAGCCGCGCAGGGCATTCTTACCGTGTTCGGCGGTATGACTTCCCACGCCGCCGTCGTTGCGCGCGGAATGGGCACCTGCTGCGTTTCCGGCTGCAGTGAAATAAAGATGAACGAAGCCGCAAAATGCTTCAAGCTCGGCAGCAAGACTTATAAAGAAGGCGACGTGATCTCGCTCGACGGCTCCACCGGCAACATTTACGACGGGGCGATACCCACCGTAGACGCAAGCATAGCCGGGGAATTCGGGCGCATTATGGCGCTTGCCGATAAATACCGCCGTCTTAAAGTCCGCACGAACGCCGACACCCCCGCCGACGCAAAGAAAGCGCGCGAGCTGGGCGCCGAAGGCATAGGGCTCTGTCGTACCGAGCATATGTTCTTCGAGGGCGACAGGATAGACGCGTTCCGCGAAATGATCTGCTCCGACACCGTCGAAGAAAGAGAAGCCGCGCTGGCGAAGATACTTCCCATCCAGCAGGCGGACTTCGAAAAGCTTTACGAAGCGCTCGAAGGCAATCCCGTTACCATACGTTTCCTCGATCCCCCGCTCCACGAGTTCGTCCCGACCGAGGAAGAGGACATTGAAAAGCTCGCCGCCGCACAGGGCAAGAGCGTCGAGACAATCCGCGCGATAATCGAATCGCTGCACGAATTCAACCCGATGATGGGACACAGAGGCTGCCGCCTCGCCGTTACCTATCCCGAGATCGCAAGGATGCAGACTCTCGCCGTTATCCGCGCCGCCATAAACGTTAAGAAAGCGCATCCGGACTGGAACGTCAAGCCCGAGATAATGATCCCGCTGGTCTGCGAAGTCAAGGAATTCGATTACGTCAAGAAGATAGTAGTCGAAGCTGCGGACGCGGAGATCGCCGCTTCCGGCGTGAAGCTTGAATACGAGGTCGGCACGATGATCGAGATACCGCGCGCCGCCCTTACCGCGGACCTTATCGCCGCCCACGCCGATTTCTTCTGCTTCGGCACCAACGACCTCACGCAGATGACGTTCGGCTTCTCGCGCGACGACGCGGGCAAATACCTCGACTGGTACTACGACCGCAAGATATTCGAAAGCGACCCGTTCGCCAAGCTGGACAGGACCGGCGTCGGCAAGCTTATGGAAATGGCCGTTAAGCTCGGCAGACCGGTGAACAGCCACCTGCACGTCGGCATCTGCGGCGAACACGGCGGCGACCCGAACTCCGTAGAGTTCTGCGAACAGATCGGGCTCGATTACGTTTCCTGCTCGCCGTTCAGGGTACCGATAGCCCGCCTCTCCGCCGCTCAGGCGCGGATCAGAGCCGGAAAATAAACCGCGATCCGGCGCAAAACAAACAGATAAACGATCCCGGCTTTACCGTTCCGCGGCTAAGCCGGGAGTTGTTTTATACGCCTTTTCCCTTCCCGCGCGAATAAACAAAACAAATATTGACAAACTATTCGAAAAAGTATATAATTTATTGAATAAAAGTATTATTTTCAGTTTTAACTGTCACCAAGCGGTTCCGGCGGCGCCGGAACTCGGTTTCGGAGTATTGAAATGACCGGTATTACCAATATCGACATCGCAGAATCGATAATAAGGCGCAAAACCGTCCGCAGCGCGCGCTTGGCATATGCCATCGCCGCTTTGTCGTGCGTTGTCTACTTTTTATTGAGCTTATTCGTTATACGCCCGCTCAACGGCGCGCTGCTCCCGCTTATGCAGCGGTTCGCCGCCTCGGTTACCGCGGACGAGGCGACCGCCGCGGAGCTGCCCGGTATATTGACGGATATCGTCGAATACGTGTTTATCTGCACGGTCCCGTTCATGCTGGCTTATATCGCGTTCCTGTTCCTGCACGGAAGGGATCCGGAGCCGGGGACTAAGCACGGGGCGCCGCGAATGCCGTTTTTGTATATATTCGGCGCGCTCGGCATATCCTACGCGCTCAACCTTATAGTCAACCTGCTGTTCAGCGCGGCGGGCGACAGGTTCCTCCCGAAGGAACAGGCGCTCCCGGTGACCGCAGCGGGAATAATTATTTATTTCGCGGAAGTGGCGGTGCTCCCCGCGTTGCTGGAAGAATTCGCGTTCCGCGGGATAATCTTGAAGCATCTGCTTCCCTACGGAAAGGTGGGCGCCATAGTTTTTTCCTCCCTGCTTTTCGGGGTACTTCACGTAAGCCCGCCGCACACGATATTCGCGACGGCTTTCGGAGTGATGCTCGCGCTGTGCTACGATTACACTCGCTCGATAAGGTTCACCGCGCTTATCCACTTTACGAACAATCTTATTTCCGTCGGGCTCGATTACGCGCAGGAGTTCGGCAATCCCGCTACCACGGTGCTGCTGAATCTGTTCGTATACGCTATGATGGGGCTGGGTATTTTCGCGCTGGTGTATTATATCCGCAACGGCATTAAAAAGCAGAAGGTCTCGTTCATACGTCCGCAGCACACCGGCGCGAAGCTTTCGCCGGTAAGGTCTTTGCTCCACTGCTTTCTTAATACCGGGACGATAATTCTGGCGGGGCTTTACTGCTATATCGTATATTTGGTGTATTTCAGGTAATGAACACGGTAAGAAACGACGAATATTATATGAAAAGCGCACTACGCAGCGCGAAGACCGCCGCGAAGCACGGCGAAGTGCCCATCGGCTGCGTTATAGTGCGCGGGGGCGAAATAATAGCGCGGGGATACAACACGCGCGAAACGAAGAAAAACGCGCTGCACCACGCGGAGATAGCCGCAATAAACAGGGCGTGCGCCAGATTGGGCGCATGGCGGCTGTGCGAATGCACGCTTTACGTTACCCTGGAGCCCTGCCCTATGTGCGCGGGCGCGATCGTTAATTCCCGCATTAAGCGCGTGGTATACGGCTGCGCGGACGCGAAAGCCGGGGCGTACGGCAGCGTATTCGACCTGCGGGAATACCCGCTTAACCACAAATACGAGGTAACCGGCGGCGTACTTGCCGAAGAATGCGCCGGCGTTTTATCGGATTTTTTCAAAGAACTGCGTAAAAAACAGAAAGAGAGTACCGAACAATGAAAAAGAAAGCCGTTATATCCGTTACCGGGCGCGACAACGTGGGCATAATCGCCAAAGTAAGCGCGCTCTGCGCCGAGTTGGGCGCCAACATAAGCGATATTTCGCAGACGGTCCTGCAGGATTATTTCGCTATGATAATGATAGTCGAGATCGACGGGCTGAACGTGCCTTTTACCGAATTCGTGGACAGGGTGCGCACGCTCGGGCGGGAAAACTCATTAGAGATAAACGCGATGCACGAGGATATTTTCGATTCGATGCACAAGATCTAAACTCGGAGTTCTGATATGATCGATACCAAAGACATTCTTGAAACAATAAATATGATCCGCGAGGAGAATCTGGATATCCGCACCGTTACCGTGGGGATATCGCTGTTCGACTGCGTGAGCGACGACAAGGCGCGCTTCCTTAACAATATCTACGACAAGATAACCCGTACCGCGGCGGATCTCGTTCCGGTCTGCGGCGAGATCGAGAAGACCTACGGGATCCCGATAATCAACAAGCGCGTCGCGGTCACTCCCCTTTCGCTGGTCGGCGGAAAGCTGGACGGCGACGGGTATATCGAAGCGGCGAAAACGCTGGACAGGGCGGCTTCCGCGCTCGGTATCAACTTCATCGGCGGATTCGGCGCGCTCGTGCACAAGGGCAGCACCAGATGCGAGGAGGCGCTTATCAAAGCGATCCCCTACGCGCTTGCGGAGACGGAGACCGTCTGCTCCTCGGTAAACGTGGCTACGACGAAAGCCGGAATCAATATGGATGCTGTCGCCGAAATGGGCGATATAATAAAGCAAACGGCTTATCTTACGCGCGACAGGGGCTCTGTCGGCTGCGCGAAGCTGGTGGTTTTCGCAAACGTGCCGGAGGACAATCCCTTTATGGCGGGCGCATTCCACGGAGTGGGCGAACCGGAAGCGGTAATAAACGTGGGCGTTTCCGGGCCGGGAGCCGTCGGTTCGGCGATAAGGCGCGCGGGAGATTGCAGTTTAAGCGAGCTTGCGGAAGTTATAAAGCGTACCGCTTTTAAGATAACTCGCGTGGGGCAGCTCGTCGCGCACGAGGCGTCGAAGCGGCTGGGCATCCCCTTCGGGATAGTGGACCTTTCGCTCGCCCCCACCCCCGCCATAGGCGATTCGGTCGCGGATATACTGGAAAGCATGGGGTTGGAGACCTGCGGCGCGCACGGCACCACCGCGGCGCTTGCAATGCTTAACGACGCGGTAAAAAAAGGCGGCGTTATGGCTTCCTCGCACGTGGGCGGGCTTTCGGGCGCGTTTATTCCCGTTTCGGAGGACGCGGGTATGATCTCAGCCGCCGAAAAGGGCGTGCTCTCGGTGGAAAAGCTGGAGGCGATGACGGCGGTATGCTCCGTCGGGCTCGATATGATCGCCGTCCCGGGAGATACCGAGGCGAGCGTTATCTGCGGCGTTATAGCCGACGAGATATCCATCGGCGTGGCTAACGGCAAAACGACCGCCGTGCGTCTTATCCCCGCCTACGGAAAAAAGGAAGGCGACACGGTGGACTTCGGCGGTCTGTTGGGCAGAGCCCCGGTGATGAGTCTGCGCCCCCAGTCGCCCGCAGAGTTCATAGCGCGCGGAGGACGCATCCCCGCGCCGATACACAGCTTAAAGAACTAATACATTATGTAAACCGGAGACAGAGAAAATGGAAAACGGAAAAGGAAAATTTTATATAACTACCGCCATCGCGTACGCTTCCAGCAAGCCGCACATAGGCAACACCTACGAGGCGGTGCTGACCGACGCGATAGCGCGCTATAAACGCGCGCGCGGGTTCGACGTATTCTTCCTTACGGGGACTGACGAACACGGGCAGAAGATACAGCAGCGCGCCGAAAGCAGAGGCGTTACGCCGCAACGGTACGTCGACGAGGTGGCCGGCACGATAAAGGGCATTTGGGACAGCTTCGACGTGACCTACGACAAATTCATACGCACCACGGACAAAGAGCACGTGCGCGTTATACAGAAGGTCTTCAAGAAACTTTACGAGCAGGGCGATATCTACAAAAGCACTTACGAGGGCAATTACTGTACCCCCTGCGAATCGTTCTGGACCGATACGCAGCTTGTCGACGGCAGATGCCCCGACTGCGGCGGAGAAGTAAAAAAGGCGAGCGAGGAATGCTATTACTTCCGTATGTCGAAATACGCCGACCGGCTTTTGAAGTTCTATGACGAGAACCCCGGGTTCATCACTCCCGAATCCCGCAAGAACGAGATGATAAACAACTTTATCAAGCCGGGGCTGCAGGACCTTTGCGTTTCCCGCACGAGCTTTTCGTGGGGGATCCCGGTGGATTTCGACCCGAAGCACGTAGTTTACGTCTGGCTCGACGCGCTGTTCAACTACGTCACCGCCATCGGCTACGATCCCGACGGCTCCTCGGAGCTTTATAAAAAGCTTTGGCCCGCCGATCTGCACGTTATAGGCAAGGATATCGTCCGCTTCCACACGATCTACTGGCCGATATTCCTAATGGCTCTCGGGCTCCCGCTTCCGAAGCAGGTGCTCGGTCACCCGTGGCTGCTTTTCGGCGAGGACAAGATGAGCAAATCAAAGGGCAACGTGATCTACGGCGACGAGCTTATAGAAGCGTTCGGGCTCGACCCGGTGCGGTATTTCCTGCTTTCCGAGATGGGCTATTTCAACGACGCGAGCATAACCTACGAATCGCTGATAAAGCGCACGAACGCCGATTTGGCGAACACGCTGGGCAATCTGGTTTCCCGCACGGGCGCTATGATAAAACAGTATTTCGGCGGCGTGATACCCGCCAACGACGGTACCGACGACGAAGCGGCGCTCACGCTGAAGAACGCGGTCAAAGGCAATATATCCGAATGCTGCGCGAAGTTCGACAAATACCTTGTCGCCGACGCTTCGGAGAAGCTGTTCAACGCGATAAAGGCGTGCAACAAGTATATCGACGAGACCGCGCCGTGGGTGCTTGCCAAGGACGAAAGCAAGCGGGGACAGCTCGCGAACGTGCTTTCTGATCTAGCGGAATCGATACGCATATGCAATCTGCTCATCGCTCCGTTCATGCCCGGCACCGCCGCGAAGATAGACGCCGTGTTCGGCAGGTCCGAAGAGGATTTCGACAAGGCGGCGGAGTATTCCTACCCCTGCTCCGGAAAGGAGATCGGCGACGTTCCGATACTCTTCGCCCGGATAGACGAAAAGAAGTTTTTGGCGGAGCTGGAGAAAAAGTTCGCGGCGAAGCAGCCCGAAAAGAAGCCGGAAAAGCCCGCGGAAAGCGCGGCAATAACCATTGAAGATTTCGCAAAGGTCGAACTGAAAGTCGGCAGGGTGCTTGAATGCGTCCCCGCCGAAAACAGCGATAAGCTGCTTGTCTTGCAGATCGACCTCGGCGGCGAAAAGCGGCAGGTAGTTTCGGGAATCGCGAAATACTACGCGCCGGATGCCCTTATCGGCAAGAACGTGATTGTCGTTTCCAACCTAAAGCCCGCGAAGCTGCGCGGATACGAAAGCAACGGCATGATACTCGCCGCCGATACGACCGACGGAGTAAAGGTGATATTTGCCGACGAAAGCGCCGCGCCGGGCAGCAAGGTGCGCTGAAGATGATCGATACCCACGCACACTACTGCGACGAGCGTTTTGACGAAGACCGGGAAGCGCTGCTTTCCGGCCTTCACAACAGCAAAAACGTATATGCGATAATAGAAGCCGGGTGCGATATACCCGGCTCTCTTCGCGCGGCGGAGCTTGCAGAAAAGCACTCTTTCGTATACGCCGCCGCCGGCATCCAGCCGCAGGAGGTCGCCGGATTCCGCGAAAGCGACTTAGACGAATTATGTAAACTGCTTTCCCGCCCGAAGGTAGTCGCCGTGGGCGAGATCGGGCTGGATTATCATTACACGACGGAAGACAAAGAGCTGCAGAAGCGGGTGTTCCGCGCGCAGCTTGAAATAGCGCAGCAGCTTAAAATGCCGGTGGTGATCCACGAGCGCGACAGTATCGCGGATTGTCTTGAATGCGTGTTCGATTACGACGTGCGCGGCACCTTCCACGCGTTTTCCGGCAGCAAGGAAACGGCGAAAAAGCTGCTTGACCGCGGATGGTACATATCCTTCGGCGGGACCGTTACTTTCAAAAACGCGCGCGTCCCTGTGGAAAACGCCGCTTACGTTCCCGACGACAGGATACTTACCGAGACCGACTGCCCCTATCTTACGCCCCACCCCTTCCGCGGCAAGCGCAACGACAGCGGTTATATGCGTTTTACCATACAAAAGCTTGCAGAAATACGAGGCGTTGAATATGAATATATCGAACACATCACCGAACGGAACGCGAAAGAACTGTTCGGGATCGCATAAAAAGGCACTGACGTTCGCCTACCGTGTGGGCGGCGGCGTTTATATAAACCTTACCAACCGCTGCACGAACGACTGCACGTTCTGCCTGCGCAACAACGCTGACAGCGCATACGGCAGCGGCGTGCTGTGGTTAGAACGCGAGCCGTCAGCCGCGGAAGCGTTTGAAGCAGCAAGAACGATCGCGGACGGTTGCAAAGAATTCGTTTTCTGCGGTTACGGCGAACCTATGTGCCGCGTCGGCGCGCTTATAGAAACCGCAAAGCTGCTTAAGGCGGAGTACCCGGATATACCGGTGCGCATAAACACAAACGGGCAATCAGACCTTATAAACGGACGCGACGTCGTGCCGGAGCTTACGGGGCTGATCGACACCGTTTCGATAAGCCTCAACACCCCCGATCCGGAAGCTTACGTCCGCGTTTGCAGACCCGCTTACGGCGAAAAGGCGTATCACGCAATGCTCGATTTCGCGTCGCGCTGCGCTGCAAAACTGCCGCACGTGGTTTTTTCCGCAGTGCGCGAAACGCTGACGGAAGAAGAAATGTTAAAATGCGAAGAGATCGCACGTAAAACGGGAGCTCGGCTGCGCCTTCGCGATTACATTAGCGAAAATAACCAAAACGGATAACGAAAACATTTTGCTTTTTTAATAAAAAACAGTTGTATTTTTTTGAAAAATAGTATAAACTATTATTTGGTAAAAAAAATAAACATACGGAGGATTTTCCAATGTCAGTAAAAGTTGCCATTAACGGCTTCGGCCGCATCGGCCGTCTCGCGTTCAGACAGATGTTCGGCGCGGAGGGCTACGAGATCGTCGCCATCAACGACCTCACCGATTCCAAAATGCTCGCTCACCTTCTTAAGTATGACTCCGCTCAGGGCAGATACGCTCACGCCGAGACCGTAGTTGCCAAAGAAGGCGCTATCGAAGTTTGCGGCAAAGAGATCCGCATCTACGCCGAAAAAGACGCTGTCAACCTCCCCTGGGGCGAACTCGGCGTCGACGTCGTGCTTGAATGCACCGGTTTCTACACCAGCAAGGAAAAGGCATCGGCTCACATCACCGCCGGCGCCAAGAAGGTAGTTATCTCCGCTCCCGCGGGGAAAGACCTGCCCACCATCGTTTACGGCGTTAACGAAAAGACTCTTACCAAAGAAGATACCATTATTTCCGCCGCTTCCTGCACCACCAACTGCCTCGCTCCCATGGCGAAAGCGCTTAATGATTACGCTCCCATCCAGAGCGGCATCATGACGACCGTTCACGCTTACACCGGCGACCAGATGGTCCTCGACGGCCCGCACAGAAAAGGCGACCTGCGCCGCGCACGCGCCGCAGCCGTCAATATAGTTCCCAACAGCACCGGCGCCGCAAAAGCGATCGGGCTCGTTATCCCGGAACTCAACGGCAAGCTCATCGGTTCCGCTCAGCGCGTTCCGACCTGCACCGGTTCCACCACCATCCTCGTTTCCGTCGTAAAGGGCAAGGATATCACCGCGGAAGGCATCAACGCCGCTATGAAGGCCGCTTCCAGCCCCAGCTTCGGCTATACCGAGGAACCGCTCGTTTCTTCCGACATCATCGGCATCACCTACGGTTCGCTGTTTGACGCCACCCAGACGATGGTCGCCAAGATCGACGACGATACCTATCAGGTACAGACCGTTTCGTGGTACGACAACGAGAACAGCTACACCAGCCAGATGGTCCGCACCATCAAATACTTCGCCGAACTCGCGTAAGCGTAAAACGCTTCACCCCGCGAAGTGTTTCGCGGGGTGAATTCTTTTAATAATACTTTTTTAAGGAGTATATTCAATGAAAAACAGCTTTATAAAAATACTCGCTCTCGCGTTGGTACTGGTTTTTGCGCTTTCCTTCGCCGCCTGCGGTTCTAAAGACAACGAAGTCTCCAAGGCGGGATCGAACGGCGATCAAAGCGTCGAGTCCAAAGAAGACGTTACCGCGGACTCCGAAGCCGTATCCGAAGAAGAATCCAAAGCGGAATCTCTGCCCGAAACGAGCGAGCCCACCGCTTCCGACGAAAGACTCGTGTTTAACTTTAACGGCGTTTCCGTTGAACTTCCCGAAGGATTCCACCTGACCGACGGTTCCACCGAACAGAACGCTTTGGCCGTTCCTGCTGATTATCCTGCACATACCGATAATATCAGCTTCGTTACCGGAGCAGATCAGTCGGCTGCGTTTACCGAAGAAATAATGAAGCCCGCGTTTGAGCAGCTCCTGGGCGAACTTAAAGACTTCAATTTAAGCAAATCCAAACTCGACGGCGTTGAATACGCGCTCGTAACGTATAAATGCGAAGTCAACGGCGTCAAAATGGATCAGACATTATACACCTTCTTCTTCACAGACAAATCCGTTACGATCACCTTCAGCGTTATAAACGATTCCGAAAACAGGGCGGTGCTCGACAAAGCGATCGAGACGCTTCATATCGAGGGCTGACAGAACAAAGCAAAAACCCGTTCCGCATTCTACGCGCGGAACGGGTTTGTTTTTTTATACGGTCTGCTTCCCTGCCAGAGCCGCTTTTTTGAGCTTGCTTTCGGCTTTCATGCGCAGCTCCTTGTTGAGTATGCGCTTGCGGATGCGGATCGATTCCGGGGTAACTTCAATAAGTTCGTCATCCGCGATGAACTCGATCGCTTCTTCAAGCGAAAAGATGATCGGAGGAGTGAGGATAAGCTTTTCGTCCGCGCCGGCGGAACGGATCGCCGTCAACTGCTTTTTCTTGCAGGGGTTTATGGTGATATCCTCCGCCTTGGGGTTTATGCCGACGACCATACCTTCGTAGATATGCACGCCGGGACCTACGAACAGATTGCCGCGCTCCTGCGAGTTGAAGCAGCCGTAGGAAGTCGTTTCGCCGTCCTCGCTCGCGATGAGCGAACCGGTATAGCGGATCTGGATATCGCCCTTATATGGCTTGTAGCCGTCGAAAAGGGTGTTTATAACGCCCTCTCCGCGGGTGGCGGACATAAACTGCGAGCGATAGCCGAACAGACAGCGCGCCGGAATGGAATATTCTATGCGCATATGAGTGCCGACCCCGTTCGGCGTCATCTGCAGCAGGTCGCCTTTGCGCCTGCCGAGCTCTTCCACCACGGTGCCGACGTATTCGTTCGGAACGTCGATGGTGACGTGCTCGAACGGCTCGTTCTTAACGCCGTCTATCTCTTTATACAGCACGCGCGGGGTGGAACAGCAAAGCTCGAACCCTTCGCGGCGCATCGTTTCGATAAGTATGGAAAGATGCATCTCTCCCCTGCCGGCGACCTTGAAGCAATCGGTCGTTTCGCCGTCGGCAACGCGAAGCGAAACGTCTTTCAGCAGCTCTTTGTAAAGTCTTTCACGGATCTGGCGGGAGGTAACGTATTTGCCCTCTTTCCCGGCGAACGGAGAATCGTTCACCGAGAACGTCATTTCCATAGTCGGCTCGCCGACCTTTACGAACTCTAGCGGTTCGGGGACGGCGGGATCGCAGATAGTATCGCCGATGGTTATATCCTCCGCGCCGGAGAAACAGACGATGTCGCCCATTTTCGCTTCCTGCACGGGGACGCGCGTCAAGCCGTCGATCTGATAAAGCGAAACGATCTTGGTCTTCTTCGGCGGTTTATCGGAATGGTAGTTGGTAATAACGACCTCCTGCCCCTGCCGCACCGTGCCGCGGTCTATGCGGCCGATGCCTATCCTGCCGACGTAATCGTTGTAGTCGATGGAAGAAACAAGGAGCTGAAGCGGACCTTCCGGATCGCCCTCCGGCGCCGGGATGTGAGAAAGTATCGTGTCGAAAAGGGGCTGCAGGTCCCTGCCCGCCTCGTGGGGGACGAGCGAAGCCGTGCCCGCCCTGCCGGAACAGAAGAGCGTGGGGCTTTCAAGCTGTTCGTCGCTTGCGTCGAGATCGAAGAGCAGTTCGAGTATCTCGTCCATCACTTCGTCTATGCGGGCGTCGGGGCGGTCTATTTTGTTGACGACGACGATGACCTTGTGGTTGAGCTCCAGCGCGCGCTGCAGCACGAAGCGCGTCTGCGGCATCGGCCCCTCCGCCGCGTCGACAAGCAGGATAACGCCGTTAACCATTTTTAGTATGCGCTCCACCTCGCCGCCGAAATCGGCGTGCCCCGGGGTGTCGATGACGTTGATCTTAACGCCCTTGTAGTGGATCGCGGTGTTTTTTGCGAGTATGGTTATACCGCGTTCGCGTTCCAGCGCGTTGTTGTCCATAACGCGCTCCTCGGTGACCTGGTTTTCGCGGAATACGCCGCCCTGTTTTAACATTTCGTCGACAAGCGTGGTCTTGCCGTGGTCGACGTGTGCTATTATCGCAATGTTTCTTAAATCTTCCCTTACCATATACTTTAACCTCACAAATAAGTTCGGCAAGCGTTAACTTGCCGAAAGAATCGTTATTTACTCCTGCTTAAAGCCTTTTCGACAGCCATGCAAACCGGAGGCGCGAGCAATACCGTAGTCGCAAGCTCAAGAAGGAAATTGAGACCGACGAACGCGACAATCACGTAGCCGAACACGTTTCCGCCGTAACCGTTCTCCGTCGCCATGTCCTGCAGCACGGGATTGAAGAGAGTAAGGAACACGATTGCGAATATGCCGGTATTGAATACCGGAGCACATACAGATGCGACATAATACGATATCTTGCGGTTGAATTTTTTGGAAACGAGTTTGAAAACGAGCGCGACGCAGACCGCGGCAAGCGTGGTGCGTACAACGGTGCCGATAACCGTGTAGAACCAGTTCACCTCGAAAATGAGATAAGTGGTGAACGGTGTAGCGCCGGTAAGCCCCATAATGAAAACGACAAGGCCGAATACGCCGCCGACGATCGCGCCGCCGGCAACGCCGTAAAAGCACGCCGCAACCACGACGGGAATAAGCACGAAAGAAAGCTCGAGCCCGCCGGGAAGCTTTATGGGAAGGAACGTCGCTATGATTTGAAGCACTATCGTTACCGCGACGAGTAATGATAAAGTTGTGATCCTGCGCGTGTTTTTATTCATTGATAAACCTCGGTATCGTTTGATACTATAATTATACACGCGTACTTAAATGTTTTCAATATACATAATAAATAATTTTTAAGATTATCTCATTTACCTCTTTATTTTATCATACAATTGTGATATATTATAAAAAGATACTAATAATCGGAAGGTGCGCTATGCTTGACATAACAAAGCTTCAGCCCGGAACAAAGCTTTATTTCCTCGGGATCGGCGGGATAAGTATGTCCGCGCTGGCGTTGATACTTAACAGCAGGGGTTTCGTTATACGCGGCTATGACCGCGTGCAGAGCGAAGTTACCGACGGGCTCGAAGAACACGGCGTAAATGTCGATTTCGCGTTCGACGGAACCGAAGCCGGCGGATGCGGCGCGATCGTTTATTCCGCCGCGTTCGGCGAAACGCATCCCGTGCTCGTCGCCGCGAGAAAGACCGGGATCCCCATGTATTCCCGCGCGGAGCTGCTGGGCGGGATCGCTTACGCGTACAAAAACTCCGTAGCCGTGGCGGGCACTCACGGAAAATCCACCACAAGCGGTATGCTCGGGCATATTTTCCTTAACGCGGCGGGCTGCGACCCCACCGTGATAGTAGGCGCCGTTATGCGCGACGTCGGCTCCACATATCGGCTCGGCGGCGACGGTAACTTTATTTTCGAGGCGTGCGAATACCGCGACAGTTTCCTTTCCTTCTTCCCGCGCGTCGCGGTGGTCCTGAACGTAGCTTTGGACCACACCGATTATTTCAAGGATATAGGACAGATGCGCGATTCCTTCACGCGGTTTATGAACAACGCGGGCAGGGACGGATACGCCGTTTACAACCTCGATTGCGAAAACAGCCGCATAGCCGCGAAAGACGTTGTCGCGCACAAGATAACTTTCAGTGCCGGGGGCGACGAAAGCGCGGATTATTACGCGAAGAACGTGAAAGAGACCGAGGGGCGTTCGGAATTCGACGTTTACAGACGCGGCGAATACCTGTATACTCTTAAACCGGGCGCGCCGGGCAGGCACAACGTGGCAAATTCGCTTGCCGCCGCAGCCGTGTGCGATATAAGCGGGATCTCCGCGGAGGACACGGTAAACGGGATAGCCGGATTCACCGGCGTGGGCAGGAGGTTCGAATATCTGGGCGGGTTCCGCGGCGCGCGCGTTTACGACGACTACGCGCACCACCCCGACGAGATAAAAGCCACGCTTGCCACCGCGCGGGAGATAGCCGGAGAGCACAAGGTGTTCTGCGTGTTCCAGCCGCACAATTACTCCCGCCTGCGCGACCTTTACGGCGATTTCATCACCGCCTTCGGCGACGCCGACAAGCTTATCCTATGCCCGCTTTACGCCGCCCGCGAGAAGAGCGACGGCGCCGTTTCGTCCGAAACGCTGGCGGCGCTGATAGACGGCGCGGAATACTACACGGATTACGGCGAGATAACCGCGCGGCTCGAAAAGCTGGTTTCGGCGGACGATATAGTTATTATAATGGGCGCCGGAGATATATCCAAATATGCCGAAAGGTTCAAAAAATAGCGGATTTTAAGAAAAAACGCAAAAAAACTATTGACAAACGGAAAAAAGTGTTATATATTAAATTGTTCGCGTTCAATAAAAATGTTATGCAATAACTTGTGGAGGTGTAATAAATGGCAAAGTGTTCGATATGCGGAAAGGGCGTTACCTTCGGCTGCAACGTCTCGCACTCGCACCGCAGGACCAACAGAAGTTGGAAACCCAATATCAGAAAAGTCAAGGCGAACCTTGACGGCACCGTTAAACACGTTTACGTGTGCTCCCGCTGTCTCAGAAGCGGCAAGGTCACCCGCGCCGTATAACAGCAAATGCAGAAAAATCCCCTGTGTGACAGGATGCGTGTCCAACACATTCCGTCACACGGGGGAATTTTTTGTTTCCCTTCCGTTAGTTTTTACGGGAGAGGTATTCCTCTTTTGTAAGCAGATAGTGCATGATCGTGCGGGGGATATCGCGCACGGTGATCTCATCGCGGCAGATACGGTCCAATCTGAATCCGACGCGTTCCGCTAGCGCGGCGGACCGCGCGTTGCCCTGCATTATGCGAAGCTCCGCCGTTTCGAATCCGAGCGTTGAGAAGCTGAGTTCGAGTATCGCTTTGACCGCCTCCGTCATATACCCCTTTCCGCGGTAATCGGGCGAAAGGACGTAGCCGATCTCGCAGTGCATACGCGAGGAATCTACGTTCGCATAGCCGCAGGTGCCGATCATCCTGCCGTTTTCCTTTAACTCGACGGCCCAGTCGCCGTAGAGCCCGCGCAGATACCGGCGGTCTATCGATTCGATATAGCCGCGCGTGACGTCGATATTCGCGTGAGGTTCCCACAGAAGGAATTCCGTGACCTCCGGGCGCGAGGCGTAATCGTACATATCGTATACGTCGCCGGGCGCGATATTCCGCAAAACGAGCCGTTCGGTCTCTATCGGCACCGAACGGATAAGCATTCTTCTGAGTTTTCCCTTCCTCATTGCCATCACCGAAGTCAATAATATCATATTTTTTTTAATATTTCCACTGTTTTCCGAAATATTACGCCGAATAGCCGCAGGAAATTGCACTTTTCCGCTTGACAGAAAAACAAACTTGATATATAATAACTATAAGTATAATTATGTCTCAGGAGGACTGAATTATGAAAAAGGGCCTGATATGCATTCTGCTTGTATGTATGATGCTTCTGCCGCTGCTCGTATCGTGCCAGCAGGAGGCCGATATGACCGAGACCGACGCGGAAGTATATACTTTATATATGATCGTCGAAGATTCGACGACCCCGGAAGCGGTCCACGAGGTGGAGCTTGCGCTCAACCGCACGATATTCTACCGTCTGAGCGCCATCGTCAAGCTGATCCCCCTGCACGAGGACGAATATAACGAAACGGTCGACGATATGATAGCTCAAACCGAAGCTTATCTTCTTGAAAAGAAAAACAAGAACAAGAAGAACAACTCCGCCGTTTCGGACGAGACTTCGGCCGCTTCGTCGGAAGAGACCGAGGACGACGTTTCCAAGCTGGTCAAGACCGGCGACTGGTGGCTTGACGAGCTCACCGCCGGCAGAGAGATAGAGCTGGATCATCCGCAGATCGACATTTTCCTCGCGCCCGGTTACGAAAGATATTACAGTCTTGCTTTCAACGGCAAGCTTTCCGCGCTCGACGAAAAGCTTAACAACGAAGCAAAGGCGCTTAAGTCCTCCATACACTCCACGCTGCTTACCGCCGCGAAGGTCAACAAAAAGACCTACGGCGTTCCGGTGAACACCGCCATCGGCGAATACACCTACCTGATCTTCGACAAAGAGCTGCTCGACAAATATTCCGTCGACCCGCACACCATCCGCAAGATGAGCGATATAAAGGAATACGCTCAGACGCTTAAGGAAAACGAGCCGGACGTGGTTCCCGTTATGGGCCCCTTCCCCTCCGCCGAGATCGACTTCCTGGTGGAAGACGGTTTCCCCGCGATAGTCGACAATAAATATGTCCTCCCGGCATACGAGACCGCCTCGGTAAAGAGCTATCTCGCCATGATGGCGCGTTACAGAACGCTCGGCTTCTTTGAAAACGGCGAAGGCAAGACCGGCGAAGAAGCGCGCTGCGCGATCCGCATCGAGACCGCCTCTTTGGATTCCTTAAAAGCCAAATACGGCGAGGAGGACTACGCCTTCACGCTGTATTCCAACCCGATAGCGACCAACGAAAACACAATCGAAAACACCATCTGCGTTTCCGCGACGGTCAACTCCAGCAACCTCACCAAGGTAATGCAGATCGTTACCGCGATATATACCGACCCGGACCTTATGAACCTGCTCACCTACGGTGTGAAGGATATGCACTACGTTGTAAACGAGCGCGGTCAGATCGAACGCCTTAACAACGATTACATAGTGCGTCCCGAATACGTGGGCAACTGCTTCATAACCTCCACTCTTCTCGACGACGATGCCGGAAAGTGGCAGAAAGCCATTCAGCAGAATCAGGACGCGCGCGTTTCCGGAACGCTCGGTTATACCTCCACCCCCGTCTCTTTCAAATACAACGACGAGAACGGCGCGGAACATGAGGTAAAGGAACCCGACTACAACGAAATTATCTGCGAAATAGTGAACGAATACTACCCGAAGCTCATGCAGGGCAACGCTATAGACCTCGATTCCGAAGCGCTCTACAAGCAGGCGGTGGCGGATATCACGCAGCAGTATACGAACAAGCTGAACACGCATTACAAAGACAACGTGCTTAAGCCGATGTTCGAACAGCAGTTCTACGATGAAGTCGTCCGCACCCGCGGCGACGAGCTTCACAAGAAAGCCGAGGAGACCGAGCTCGCATCCACAAGGTCTGCCGCGGAGCGCGAACTTAAGAGACAGCTCAAAGCAAAATTCGAAAAAGAAAACCCGGAAATGACATCTTCCGAGATAAGCAACAAGATCTCCGAAATGCTAACTCCGGAATACATCGAGGAAAACATTTACATCCGTATCCCGAAAGAAGAAGTCGACGCGAAGATAGAGACCACCTACAAGACCTATCTTTCCAACGAGACCAAGGACCGCCTGAGCGCCGTTGTCGAAGCGGAAGACCGCATACGCAAGGAAGTCGCCAAGAGCGCCGAGCTTAAGAGCAAGGCGAACGATACCGTTATAAGCGCGCTCAAGCCCGAAGCGGAAGCGATGCTTCGCGAAATGGTAAAGGAAGAGCTGCTTGCCGAGAATCCGAAGGCGACCGAAGCCGAGATAAAAGCAAAGCAGGACGAAGTGGTGACCGCGGACTACGTTAACAAGAAATTCTACAACGTGTTCAAGAAAGCCGAAGTCGAAGCCATGGTCACCGAGGAGCTGAACAAGCTTGTCGACGCCGAGACGAAGAGGCGCCTGCAGGAGCAGGCGGCTGCGAATCCGAACCTGCGCGCTTATCTCAACGAGTATGAGAAGACGCTTAATTCCGCGGAATACAAGGAACAGCTCGAAGCGCTTATCAAATACGACGCGCCGCAGAAGATCGAACAGCAGTTCGACAATAACATTTCCGCCGAGATATCCAAATACACCGGCGAAATGGTCGACAAGATGAATACCGCCATCGGCGAAGCCGTCACGGCGTTTGTCGAAGAGAACAAGGACCTGCTCGGTATGACCGAAGACGAGCTGCTTTACAAGATCGGCTTTAAGAAGACCGCCATCGCGTCAGAGGGCGAGGAAAGCGCCGAGACCGACGAAAACGGCGATCCCGTGACCAAATACGAAGACGCGTACGAAAGCTGGTACGATTTCGTATTCGAATCCAAGATCACCGCGGGATATTACAGCATATTCGGCAAGCCCACCGCGGGTTGATAAAGCCCCCGGCGGACAGCACGGAACAAGAACGAAAAAACCGCTTTGCGCAGTGCAAAGCGGTTTTTGTTATACGTTTGGTCACGCGGTGTAGTTATCGAAGTAGCCCTGTATCCAGATTATCGGCGTACCCTTGTCGCCGCTGCCGGAAGTAAGGTCGCAGAGCGAACCGATAAGGTCGGTAAGGCGCCTTGGCGTCGTCCCCTGCGAAACCATCTTGCCCACAAGGTTCCCGTCCTTTTTGCGGATATATTCGCTTATGGCGTCTTTCAGCGCCTCGCCGGACAGTTCCTTGAAATCGTTGTCGGCAAGATATTTTAGCTTTACTTCATTGGGCTGGCCTTCGAGCCCGGGGGTATAAGCGGGAGAAACGACCGGGTCCGCAAGCTCCCATATCTTCCCTACCGGGTCCTTGAAAGCGCCGTCGCCGTAGACCATAACTTCTATATTCTTGCCGGTCTTTTCACGCAGGGAGGCGGCGATGCGGTCGACCACCTTCTGCGAATCGCGCGGGAACAGCTTGATCGTTTCCTCGGTGGCTTTATTGCTTCCGAGCAGACCGTATTTTTCGTTATATCCGGAGCCGTCCACCGGGGCGGTAAGGATATCGTCGAGCCCGAACACCCTTTTCGCTCCCGCGGCGCGAAGCAGCTTTTTGCTGCGCTCGCGCGTGTGGATATCGCAGGTGAGAACGTTCTTTGTGAATTCGAGTATGCGGCGGCAGTCGTTCGCAAGGATTATTTCAAGCTCGCAGCCCTGCGATTCGATAAGCTCGCGGTAGTATTCGATATAGTCGACTCCGGTGAACGGGTGCCTTCTGATCCCGAACAGCTCGCGGTATCTCGCCTCGGTAAGCAGGTCCGTCCAGGGATTGATGCCCGCATCGTCGAGGGAATCGAGGTCTATAAGGTGATTGCCGACTTCGTCGGAAGGATAGGAGAGCATAAGGACCATTTTCTTTGCGCCGCGTGCGATGCCGCGCAGGCAGATCGCGAACCTGTTGCGCGAAAGGATGGGGAAAACAACGCCGACGGTCTCTTCGCCGAACTTGGCTTTTATATCCGCGGCGATCTGGTCCACGGTTGCGTAGTTGCCCTGCGAACGCGCGACGACGGCTTCCGTAACGGCGACGACGTCCCTGTCGTGGAACGGGATATGCTCGCTTTCGGACGCGGCGAGCACGCTGTCGACGACGATTTGAGCGATGTCGTCCCCTTTGCGGATGATAGGCGCGCGCACCCCGCGCGAAACTGTTCCGATAAGTCTTTCTTCCATAAGAAAAATCCTCCGAATTTTTGTAAATGCGTTATTGACTTACTTACAAATATATTATATAATATACAGCAGTATAAGTCAAATTAATTTTAATTATATTTATAATAAGGTGTGTTTATGGATATACGGCTTGAAAGCTACAAAGTGTTTTACACCGCCGCGGAATGCGGAAGCTTTTCCGAAGCGGCGAAAAAGCTTTATATAACGCAAAGCGCGGTAAGTCAGCAGATAAAGGCTTTGGAAAACGAGCTGGGGGCGCTGCTGTTCGTCCGCGGACGAAAGGGGGCGAAGCTGACCTCCTACGGCGAGCTGCTTTTCGAATACGTAAACGGCGCGCTGGAGCGTATCGAAAGCGCGGAAAGTCTGTTTTCGCGGATGAAGACGCTGGACGAGGGCAGCGTTCGGATCGGCGCGGGCGACACGCTTACGCGGCATTTCCTTATAGATATCATAAAGGCGTTTCACGAAAAATATCCGCGAATAAAAATAGAGGTCATCAACCGCGTTACCGGAGAAACGCTTTCGATGCTGGCTTCCGGCGCGGTGGATATCGCGCTGGTGAACCTTCCGGTGGAAGAAGCCGCGCTGAAAAACGCGGAGGTGATACCCGTGGGCAGTATGCACGAGGTATTCGTCGCCGGGAAAGCGTTTTCCAACCTGAAAGGCAAGATTCTTTCGATGGAGGAGCTGGCTTCCCTGCCGCTGGTCATGCTGGAGCCGAAATCCAACACCCGCGCCGTTACCGACGCTTATTTTGCCGCTAACGGCGTCGTACTTAAGCCGGAATTCGAGCTCGGCTCGCACGATCTGCTGTTCGATTTTGCGAAAAGCGGGCTCGGAGTCGCCTGCGTGACCGAAGAATTCGCCGGGGAGCTTATCGACGGCGAAAACCTCTTCCGGCTGGAGACGGATTTTTCGCTTCCCGCCCGAGAGATCGGCGTATGCAGGATGAAAAACGTCGCGCCTACTCTCGCGGTGCGCCGACTCACCGGGATGATATTCGGGGACAAATAAAAAAACCGCCGCGGAGGCGGTTTTCTTATAATAGTTTTTTATAATAAACTTTGGATATAGAGGAACGCGTCGGGGTCCGCAAAGATAGTGTTATAGTTCAAATGGTTGCTTATCCACCGTACCGCAAAATAGACGAGCACCGCGATTATTATCGCTAATATACAGTATTTGAATATCTTTTTGCGGTGATTGATCCTTTGCTGTTCTTCTTTCGCGATATTCTTCATCGCCTGCTCGTAGCGTTCGACCTTCTCGGCTATCTCCGCTTCGCTTTCCAGGTATTTATCCTGCCTGTATCCGGATTTGTCGTGTATGACGCGCTCGGTCGGGTCGGCGTTCATTTCCGCGCGCTTTTCTTCAAGCGCCTCCTCGGTGATGTTTTTAAGCTGCCAGTCGCGTTCGCGGCTGCATACCCCGCAGAACTCCGCGTCACGCGGGTTTTTGTTGCCGCAGCAGCATAGCCAGGCGGTGTTCGTTTCCTGCGGTACGACCACGGCGGGATGAGTGTGCTCCGCGGATTCGTATATGTTCACCCTTGTGTAAACGAGGCGGGTTATGTTGTCGAGGTCGCTGTAGCGGCGCACGCTCCCCCCCGCGACGACGCCCACCGGGGCGGTCTCGCCGAAGAGGTACTCCACCGAATCGATATAGACTTCCAGCTTTGTGAAATAGCTTTCCGGCAGTTTCAGATAAACGCAGGAGCCGAATCGCTCGTTCTGCTTTATCGCTTCCCGCTTGTTGGATTCACGCAGGCGGAGTTCGCGGCTTTCGGCAGAGATCACGCCGAAGGTGAGATCGTCGTGCGAATAGGAATAATCGAGCTTGCAGTAGGGGATGTTCTGATTAAGATAGCACCAGAGCTGGATATTCAGCTTTTTTATCTGCTTCGCGCCGACGTTTTTGAAAACTATCGAGGCGAACACGTCGCCGTCGTCCCTGTCGGAAACGATGAATCCGTCGCATATCTCCACCGGGCTGTCCGAAAGGATAGCCGAGAAATCAAGGTATTTCACAACGCGGAGACTGCGCATCCTGTCCTTCTGCTGGCGTTTTATGTTTTTGCGGGCTTCTTTTTTCTGCTGTTTTGTCATTACTCTGTTTTTCATTTTTCAATACCAAAAATACTGTTCGACGTCGTCGAGCGTGCCGCGGCGGGTGTATGCGTCCGTTGCTTCGAACAGACTGCCGTCGGGGTTGCGGAAGGAGCAGCCCTGCGCGTATTCGATACGCTTGTAAGAAAGCGTGAGTTCGAACGGAGTCGGAATGGTATAGGGGCGCATCTTATCGATATTTTCCACGGCTTTAAGAACCGAAGAGTAGATCTCGGCGCACACCTTTTCCGGGTGCTTGCTTATGCAGCTGTTCCAGGCGAGCGCCTGCTTGGTAACGACGGTTTCCGCCCAGGGGAAGCTTTCCTTCGCCTGGGAAACGCAGACGTCGTCCGAGGACACGAAAATCGTTTTCACTCCCCGTTTCCCCGCTATCGCCGCGTCGATCTGCAGTTCGCCGACCGGTTTACCGTTTATGAGGTGCGCGCTGAACGCAGAGGATGAATAGACGTGCGCCAGAGTCGCTTTCGGCGCGTCGTACGCGTGGTAGCCGATGAAAAGCACGCCGTCGAAGCTTTCGTCAACGCCGGGGAACCGCGTGCGGCTGCCCGCGCCCATCGCGATAAGCACGCGTTCATCGAGCAGGTCGTAATCGAGGTTCACGCCGGTGCCGTGGTTGTCCCAGACAACGACCTCCTGAGCGCCGGTCTCGAAAAGCGCGCGCGCGGCGGCGCACGTCTCCCGCGTGGCATTAAGCGCGGCAAGCGGATAGTTCTTCGTGCCCTCGGCAAGCCCCTGACCGTATGAGCCCACGGCGCAGGCGACGCCTTCAAGGTCCACGGCTATGCAGTATTTACCGTTCATAAAACATCACTCCTTAATAATCGCGCGCTGTGTTGACAACGCGGTACAAATGATATATAATCGAATAAAACGTATAACTACGGAGCTGAATATGGATAAAACGAAACGGATAAAGAACATAAAGCTTTTCGTGCTCGATATGGACGGCACGATCTACCTCGGCGAAAACGTGCTGCCCGGCGCTTTGGAATTCGTGCGCGAAGCGCGTGCAAGCGGGCGCAGAGTGGTGTTTTTCACAAACAACGCGTCGCGCAATCCGCAGAACTACGTCGACAAGCTGGACCGTATGGGGTTCGGCGCTTCGAGAAGCGACGTCGTCACGGCGGGCGACGTTACTATTGAATTCCTTAAAAGGCACCGCCCGGGAAAAAAGGTCTATCTCGTGGGGACGAAGGCGCTGGAGCGCTCGTTTATCGAAAACGGGATAGAGCTTTGCGAGAAAGCGGATATCGTCGTAACCTCGTTCGATACCGAGCTGACTTACGAAAAGCTCGTTATCGCCTGCGATCTTATACGCGGCGGAGCCGAATACCTTTGCACGCATCCTGATTTCAACTGCCCCACCGAGACCGGGTTTATTCCCGACAGCGGTTCCATAGCCGCGCTTGTCACGGCTTCCACCGGGGTAAAGCCGAAAGACTTCGGCAAGCCCTACCGCGAAACGGCGGATATGATATCCGAGCTGTTCGGGACTCCCTTCAAAGAGACCGCCGTCGTCGGCGACAGGTTATATACCGACATCGCGCTGGGGAAAAACAACGGTCTGCTTTCGATCCTGGTGCTTACCGGCGAAACTCACGCAGAGGACGTGAACGAGTCGAACGCGCCGGATATTATTCTCGACGGGATAGGCGATATCACGAAATATTTCTGAAACAGCCGAGCTTGATCCCGTTTACGGAATAGCCGCGGCGCACGCTTACAATAACTCCCGCGCACTTGTCCGGTATGTCGGCAAGCGAGCTGTATTCCAGCGTTTCGCCGCAAAGCCGGTCGATAGTGGCTTCGACGTTCTTCTTTATGGGAAGGACGTCTTTTATTATCCCGCGCTTTTTCATTTCGGACAGATAATAGCAAAGCTGCCCGAGATGGATCTTGTCCGGAAGACCGAAGTTGTCGTCCCGCACGCGGAGCAGATAGAGGTAGTCGCCGTCTTCGGCGTTGGGGCGCGGGACCGCGACGTCGCAATGCTCCTCCGAGGTGAACACGACGTTTACCGGGATGGATTTGAATACCGTGAGCGCGCGGAAATAGCCGAGCGCGCGTGCGCAGACGCTTTCCGTCCCGCCGCCGAGCCCGAAGCGGATTATTACGTTTTCGGATACCGAACGGCAGGCGGAATAGGTGCAGAGCGCCTTATATCCGTCGGCGTAATCGGCACGGTGCTGTTCGCCCAGAGTGAGCGAGCAGGCGGCGTTGGGAAAGAGAATGCTCCTGTCGAACGAGGCGATGACTTCCCTGCCGCGTTTAATTATTACGCTGTTTCCGGCGAGCACGCTGCCGCATTCTACAGCGTTTATCCCCTCGCGCCCGGCTTTGGCGATCATTCGCTCGCCCTTATGCCGCGGCATAACGGCGAACCTTTTTATCTCCGCGGAGGGCAGACTTCCGCCCATCGCGTCGATATCCAGGCAGACGCCGTTGCGCAGCCCGAGCAGCGCGTAGACGCCGCCGACCGAATATCTTAAAAGTTTTTTGGAATACCTTCCCTTGCCGAGCTTGTCCAGACACCACACGGAGCTTCCGTCCGCCGGAGCCGGATCGCCGCCTTTTATAACGGTTTCGGCTCCGAAGATAAGGTCGCCGACGGTGAAAGTGTCCGCCTGCTCCGCCGAGGAAATGAATTCCCGGAATGCTTCGCCGATAAGGTTATCGTTGACGGTGACGCCCGATATCGGCTTGAAAAGGATAGAATGCAGACCTTCGGTAAGGTCTTTCGCGATATGCTCTGAAAACTCCGCGGAGCTTATGTCCCAGGTCCCGTTTCCGTTCATTTTTTACTCTCCTGCACTATGGCTTTGATTATTTCGCCGTCGTTCCCGGCGGCTGTGACCGCGATGATATCGCCTACCGCGCATCCGTTCTGCGCGAACTCGGCCTCCAGAAATTCGCGGGTGTGCCCTTTTGCCTTCCCGCGCGCCGTCTTTTCGACAAGCACTTCCAGTTGTTTCCCGGTGAATCCGTTAAGTATCTTTTTCTTTACCGCCGCGGAAGCGGCGATCAGTCCCGCGCTGCGCAAATAACGCACCGCCGGGTCTACCCTGCCGGGCATCTCCGCCGCCGGAGTCCCCTCCCTTTCGGAATACGGGAATGAATGGACGTGGAACAGCCCGAGCGCGGCGACGGCGCGCTCCGTTTCGGCAAAATCCTCTTCCGTTTCGCCGGGGAACCCCGAAATGATATCCGCCGAAAGCATACAGCCGGGCAGGTATTCGCGTATCAGCGCGACCTTTTCGAAAATATCCTTCGCCGTATACGGGCGGCGCATCGACCTTAATATCTTATCGCAGCAAGATTGCAGCGAAAGATGCAGATGAGGCATAAAATTCGCCGAACGCGCAGCCGATCCGAGAAAGCTTTCGTTCACCGCGAGCGGCGAAAGCGAGCCGAAGCGGACTCTTTTAAGCCCTTCCACTTCCGAAAGCGCGTCGATCACCGCCGAAAGCGGGGCTTTATTATATGCGCCGACTTCTATACCCGTGATGATTATTTCTTTATATCCCGCCGCAACGAGCCGTTCCGATTCGCGGATTATATCCCCGAGCGGGCGCGAGCGAACGTTTCCGCGGCAGGCGGGTATTATGCAGTAGGCGCATTTGCCGTTGCAGCCGTCCTCGATCTTTATGAACGCGCGGCAATCCGAAAACAGGCCCGAATCGCCGGAAACGCTCATTTTCTCGTACGGGGCGCCGTGCATAGGCCCGACGGCGGAAACGCGGGCGTTCCCGTTGTCGTTGATTATCGCGTCGACGCACGCCTGCTTGTCGCGGCAGCCGCCGACGTAGAAAACGTTTTCGATATTATATATATCCGGCTTGAGCTGTGAAGCGCAGCCGATGACCGCCACCCTGCCCGTGCGCGCCATCCGGCGCACCGCCTGGCGGCTTTTACGCTCGCTTTCGGCGGTAACGGCGCAGGTGTTGACCACGTAATAATCGCAGCCGCTGTCGCTGTGAGCGACTTCGAACCCCGAAGCTTTAAGTTTTTCGGCGATCGCGCTCGATTCATACTGGTTCACGCGGCAGCCCAGAGTGATCATTCCGACTTTAACCGACATCGAAGCACCTTTTATAAGCATTATAGAACTCTATTTCGTGAATGAACGTGTTTACCGCCTCCAAAAACGCGTCGGCGGTGAGCCCCGCCGGCAGACCGAGCTCCGAGGCGAGCATTTCGCGCTTTTTGGCGGAACCGGTCCCGCCCGAAAGCCCGAGCCCGTAAAGCTCCGCTTTGGTGATGTGCGAGACCTTAAGCCCGCCTTCCACGGCGAACGGCAGCAGCAGTTCGCGCAGGTCGCTTCCGGAAAAGCCCTCCACGCCCAGCAGCCCGTCGGCGGAGGGGCGCTCCTTGCGGCGTTCCCTGCCTTTTACGCACGGTGTATAGACGTTGTATATCTCGCCTTTTAGGAAGTCTTTAAGGCGCGAGCGTATGAAGTTTCCCGCCCGGTCGCTGTCCGTGAGTATTATTATCCCCTTTTCGCGGCAGAGGCGTTTAAGGAGCGCCTTTTTTTCCTCGTTCCGGAACACTCCGAACCCGTCGAGCGTTATCACCGGGGATGATACCGCTTCGCATACGCGGGCTTTATCGTATTTTCCTTCGACCACGACGGGATATTTTAATTCAAGCTTTTCTTCCATAAGAACATATCCTGTAGAACGTGAGTTCGAGCACGCGGCGCGGGTCGGTGCGCAGTGATTTGATCTTTACGTCCGCGGACGCGATCTGCGACACCGCGTAGGCGAGCGAGCGCAGGTCCATACCTCCCGCGGTGGCGGCGAGTTTTCCCACGCGCCACGAGGGGAGCTTTAATTCCCGCGCGAGCGCGTCCTGCCCCTTGCCGGATTCGAGCCCGGTCTTTACCATATACAGCTCCGCGTAGTTCTTTGCGAGAAAGCCGATGGCGGCGGGTATATCGTCCCTGCCGAGCTCCAGACCGTCGAGTATGCGTTTCGCCTGGGCGATATCGCGTCTGTTAAGCGCAACGGCTATATCGAAATATTTGTAGGCGGTGTTTTCGCAGCAGTATTTGCGCACGTCGCCCGCGGTGATGGTCCTGCCGGAGCAGGCGTCGCACAGCTTTGCGATCTCGCTTTGCAGGACGTACATATCCGTGCCGCAGTAATTCAGAAGCTCGCGCGGGACAGCGGGCTCCGCCTTGACCGACCGCGCGTTGAAGTGGCGCATTATCCAGGGCGTGAGTTTATCGGATTTTTCGGGAGCGAACTCCACCGCGTTTCCGCATTCTTTTACAAGGTTCACGAACGCCGCGACGCCGCTTTTGGGCGATTTCGCGCTTTTCTGATCCTCGGAATAATCGTCCGCGCGGAGTATTATGAGCACGGTCAGATAATCCGGCACGTCGGAAAACACGCGGGCGTATTCGCTTATATCCGATTCGGTGAGCTTCGCTTCGGCGAGGTCGGTCACCTCGATGAGCTTTGATTCCGCCATATAAGGAAGCGCGTAAAACATATCGTCAAGATCGGATATCCTGTCCGATACGGCGCTGTAATACAGGTGGTTGAACTCCGGAAGCGGCGCGGAATCGATTTTTTTGCGTATCGTTTCGGCATAGCGGTCCTTGGTGTATTCCTCCTGCCCGTAGAACAGATACACGCCGGTAATATTATTCTCTTTTATTCTGGTTTTAAGAATATCCGGGGTCATCCGTAATTATCTCACTTTCTCCGGTTTTTCGGGTTATGCGGACGGTTTCTTTATATTCGCGCGTTTGCGCGGGGTAACCCGCCGCGGAAGCGCCCTCCGGCAGGCAAAGCAGAGAGCAATAGAGTTTTTCGGGGGCGGAAACGAGGTTCCGCGTGAACAGCGCCGCGTCGCAGAAGCCGCCGCCGCCTTCGCCGTTGAATACTCTGGCGGCAAGCTGAGACGATTCGAACGAGATCGCCGAAGCGCCGTTTTCGATTATGAATCCGGCGCCGCCGGAATAGTCCTTTACCCCTTGATCCGGCGCATAGCTTATTATATCACATCCGCGCGATTTTGCCAAGAGTTTTATTTCGCCGCAGATCCCGGCAGTTTCGGCAGATTCGGGCAGGAAGACCTTGCGGACGCGCATCCTGCCGGAAAGCTCCTCGAAGCGCGAAGCGGCGCGTTCGTCCGCCGAGGCGACGACGTAGAAGTCCAGCGAGGAGCTGCCCGTGTTGAAAACGCATTCGCGGCGGGAACGGTAGCCGCCGAGATCGATATAGCAGTTCATACCGTCCGCGGAGAAGTACACGTATTCCCGCTCGCCGCCGCCGTATTCGAGAACGGCGGTGTTTTTTACGCGGGCGCGGTTTATCAAAGCGCAGGAGGCGAACACCAGCACGAAGCAGAGCGCGGAAACAAGCATCGCTTTGAGCCGGTTCTTCCGAACGAACAGCAGCACGGCGACGACAGCGAGCGCGCAGAACAGCGGCACGCGCATGATATCGGTGCGCAGGGTGACCGAACCGATCCCGGTGGAATAGAGCGCCTTCGCGGAATCGGTCACGGCGTTGAACAGCCATCCCGCCGGAACGGCGAGCACTTTCCCGAAGGCGGGCACGAGCGCGCCGACGGACACCGCGGCGAGCGAAAGCATTATCGCGAGCGAATAAAGCGGAACGGCGATTATATTCGCCGGAGGCGAGATATAGGAAACGCGTTCGAAGTGCAAAAACGTCGCGGGGAATGAGAACAGCGAAGCGGCGAGCGTTACCGCGGCGGGGGCTGTAACGATATACAGCAGGCGATACGCGACCGAGCGCAGCACGCCGCAGGACAGACGCTTTTCTTCGGTATAATGCCCGAATCTTTCTATATACGGGCTTACGAACACCACGCCGAGACAGCAGGAGAACGAAAGCATCGTGCCCGCGGAAAACAGCGTGTAAGGATTATACAAGGCAAGCGCGAAAAGCGCGGCGAACAGCGAAGTTACGCTGTCGGCGCGGTAATTGAACATACGCGCCGCCATAAGCGCGCAGGTCATAAGCGCAGCGCGCAGAGCGCCGGGAGTGAACCCGACGAGCGCGGCGTACATCAGCGCGAACACCGCCCCGGCGACGCCGCAGACGCGCTTGTTCAAGCCGAACGCAAGAAGCAGCGAGAACAGCGCCGAGGTGACCAGCGAGATGTGCAGCCCGCTTATCGCAAGAAGGTGGGATATGCCCGCGTTCGAATAAACCGAATAAACGTGCGGATCGAGCCCCGATCTGTCGCCGACCGTAACGGCTTTCGCCGCCGCGCTTGCGGCGCCGTCCGTGAAAAACTCACCGCATTCGGAGATAACGCCGTTGCGTACCTCGTAAAGCAACCCGCTGCCGCGTGCGGAGGCGATAACGCCGCCGCGGGCTTCGAGCTTCAATCCTTCGGCAAGCAGATCCCGCCCGATATTCTGTGAATAGCGCGCGGAAGCGTGGACAAGGTCGCCGGGAAGCGGCGTTTCGCCCTCGTATTCATATATGCGCAAGCGTACGGCGGTGCCGTACGGGACCGACAGTTCGGAATCGGTAATGCCGCCGTCGATAACGCAGGAATGCGAATAGCGGTTCACGGAGACGGCTTTTACCGTGATGATATCGTTTTTGCCGCCGTATGCCGAAAGCCCGGAAGCGACCGCCTGCGATATCCCGACGCGCAGCGCGCCGAAAGAGAAAGCGGCGAACGCGAAAGCGAGCGCCGCTGCGATCCTGTACTTTTTGCCCGCTTTGCCGCGCAGAAAAAGGATGACGGCGGAAAACACGGCGAACAAAACCGCAAACACGGTGCAGAAAGAAGCGGTGTCCGGCGGCGATATCAACGCCGCCGCGACGACACCGATCGCGAATAAACAAACGAATGCTGCTGCCGTGCGGTGTTTGAACATTACTGCGGATCTTCGGTTATTTCTTTTCCGGGATGAAAACGGGAAGCTCTTCGAGATAGGTGATATCCTTTCTCTCGGTCGCTTCGCCTTCGGCGAGAATAGTCATTTTCCCGACGATGTTGCCGCCGGATCTTTTAACGAGCTGTTCTATCGAATGCAGCGATTCGCCTGTGCTGATAACGTCGTCGACTATAACTACCCTCTTGCCCTTCATATAGTCCGCGTCGCTCTTGTCCAGATAAAGCACCTGCAGCGCCGCGGTGGTGATCGAGCGCACCTCGACCGCGATGGGATCGTGCATATAGAGCTTCGGCGCTTTGCGGGCGACGATATAGCGCGGAGCGTTAGTCATACGCGCCATTTCGCAGATCAGCGGGATGCCCTTCGCCTCGGCGGTGATGAGCACGTCGTGCTCCGGCAGACGCTTTACAAGCTCGGCGGCGCAGGCGGAGGTGAGCTCGATATCTCCGAATATCACGAAAGCGCCGATGTAAAGGTCGTCGTTCACCTTGCAGATCGGAAGATCGCGTTTGAGCCCCGCGACTTCCAGCGGATAGTAATGATAGGTCTTCGGATCGATGGTTATGGTTTTCATTATTCCGGTTCTCCTTTATTTTTATGCAAGTCTGACCGGCAGCTTTTCGCCGCCGAGCAGATGAAAATGCAGATGCTTCACGCTCTGGCCGCCGTCCACGCCGACGTTGGTTATTACGCGGTAGCCGTTTGAAAGCCCGCATATCTTCGCTATTTCGGGGATCGCTTTAAGCACTTCCGCAACGGCGGAAACGTTGCTTTCGTCCACGCGGTCGACGGAATCGATATGCGTTTTGGGAACTATAAGGACGTGTACCTTCGCGTTGGGGTTGATATCCCTGAACGCGTAAACGTATTCGTTTTCGAACACCTTAGCGGAGGGTATTTCGCCTTTGATGATACTGCAGAACAGACAATCCATAATAGGTACTCCTTTTATTTTATCTGGGATGCGAGAACGTTCTCGTTATCTGGGATGCGAGAACGTTCTCGGCTTCGGCGAACGCTTCGGGAAGTTTGGAAACGTCCCTGCCGCCGGAGGAAGCGCTGTTCGGGCGCCCGCCGCCGCCTCCTCCGACTATGGGAGAAACGGCTTTTAAGAGGTTGCCTGCATGCGCGCCTTTTTTAACGGCTTCCGCGCCGCATCCGGCGACCAGAAGCAGCTTGCCTTCGTTTACGGTGGAGAACAGGCAAACGGCAAGCGGATCGCGCGCGATGATATCGTCGGCGGCGGCGCGCAGCGTATCGACGGCGACGTCCGTGAATTCCGCGCGGACCAATCTCGCGCCGGAAATATCCTTGCCGGCGGAATAAGCGGCGTTCACTTTATCTCCCGCCGCCTTGCGGCTGAGCGCTTCGAGCTCCCTGCGGTATTTGCGCAGTTCCTCGGAGGTTTGCTCTATCTTGCGGATGATATCCTCTTTGCCCGTGGCTTTTACCGCCTTCTTGATCTCTTCAAGCAGCGCGTCGTCGCGGCGGGACAGCGCAACGCTGTTTTCCCCGGTGACGCATTCTATCCTTCTCACGCCGGCGGCGACCGACGATTCGCCCACTATACGGAACATACCGAGCTCGCCGGTGGCGGAAACGTGGGTGCCGCCGCAAAGCTCTTTGGAAAAATCGCCCATCGAAACGACGCGCACCTTCGCGCCGTACTTTTCGCCGAACAGCGCCATCGCGCCTTTGGCGCGCGCCTCGTCGGGAGTCATTATTTCCGTCGTAACGGGAAGGTTTGCGAGTATATTTTCGTTTACGAGATCTTCGACCTGCGTGAGTTCTTCGCCGGTGAGAGCGGAAAGATGCGTGAAGTCGAAACGCCCGCGTTCGCCGTCGACGTAGGAGCCCGCCTGCTCGACGTGAGTGCCGAGCACCCTGCGCAGCGCCGCCTGAAGCAGATGGAGCGAGGAATGGTTGCGGCGGATGGCGGCGCGGCGCTCTTTATCGATCTGCGCGTGCGCTTTGCCCTTTTCCAACGTGCCGTTTTCGATATGCCCTATATGCAGATACTGCCCTTCGGGAGTTTTTTTGGTGTCGGTGACGCGGAAAACGCATTTATCGGTGACGATACGCCCGGTGTCGCCCACCTGTCCGCCGCTTTCGGCGTAGAACGGAGTCTTATCGGTGATAACGGTGGCGCTGCCGCCGGTGAGGAACGCGGCGTCTTCGCCGTCGGAGATTATATATTCTATATTGCAGTCGCATTCGGTTTCGGTATAGCCGACGAATTCGGTGGATCTCGTCTTGTCGATCATGGCAAGCGCGTCGCCCGCCCAGCCGGCGTCGATATTTGCGCGCGCCTCACGCGCACGCTTCTTCTGCTCCTGCATAAGCTTGCGGAATGCTTCCTCGTCGATCTCGATCCCCTTTTCCCCGGTGATCTCTTTGGTAAGATCTATCGGGAATCCGAAAGTATCGTAAAGCTTGAAAGCGTTCTCGCCGGAAAGGACTTTTTTGCCGGAGGCGAGCGTTTCGGAAAGCATTTTGTCGAGTATCGAAAGCCCGGAGTCGAGCGTCATCGCAAAACGCTCCTCCTCCGCTTTTATCGTCTTTTTGATATACTCGCTTCTTTCGGCGAGCTCGGGATACGCGCCCTTGTTGTTGGCTATAACGACGTCGCACACCTCGCCGAGGAAGGTGCCGGAAATGCCCAGCAACCTGCCGTGGCGAGCGGCGCGGCGCAGTACGCGGCGCAGTATGTAGCCGCGGCCCTCGTTGGAGGGGATGACGCCGTCGCCGATAAGGAACGCGGCAGTCTTGATGTGGTCGGTGATAACGCGGAGCGAAACGTCGTTATCGCTTGCGGTGCCGCCGTAGGTCTTCCCCGCGATCTCGCACACCTTCGCCATTATGCTGCGGTTGGTGTCGACCTCGAAGAGGTTGCCGACGTCCTGCATGACACAGGCGAGGCGCTCGAGCCCCATACCGGTGTCGATGTTCGGATGAGCGAGACGGGTGTAATGCCCGTTTCCGTCGCCGTCGAACTGAGTGAACACTATGTTCCAGATCTCTATGAACCTGTCGCAGTCGCAGCCGACCTTGCAATCCGGTTTGCCGCAGCCGTATTTTTCGCCGCGGTCGAAATATATCTCGGAGCAGGGGCCGCAGGGGCCGGAGCCGATCTCCCAGAAGTTGTCGTCCTTGCCGAGACGGACTATCCTTTCGGCGGGAACGCCGGTCTTTACCCAGATATCGAACGCCTCGTCGTCTTCGAGGTACACGCTCGGGTAAAGGCGGTCTTCGGGTATCTCCATTACCTTGGTAAGGAATTCCCACGCCCACGGGATGGCTTCTTCCTTGAAATAATCCCCGAACGAAAAGTTGCCGAGCATTTCGAAGAAGGTGCCGTGGCGCGCCGTTTTGCCGACGTTGTCGATATCCAACGTGCGGACGCACTTCTGGCAGGTGGTGACGCGCTTGCGAGGCGGGACGCGTTCTCCGGTGAAGTATTTTTTCAGCGGAGCCATACCCGCGTTGATGAGCAGGAGCGAATCGTCGTCCTGCGGGACAAGCGGGAAGGAATTAAGGCAAAGGTGCCCCTTGCTTTCGAAAAACTCGAGGTATTTCTTTCTGATCTCGTTAAGTGAAATTGGCTGCATACTTTATAATGTCCTTTCGGATAAAAAATTCTTTTGTCTTTACGGCTGTGCTTCTTCGGACTCCTCCGCGCTTTCGGCGGAGGAAACGGCGTTCGGATCGACGGGAACGACCGCTTCTATCGAACGCGAGGTGCTCCAGCGGATGCCGTAGGAAGCGCAGTAATCCTTTGCGGTGGAGCCGTCCGGAGCGATTATCACCGCTTTTTCGCAATCGCGGAATACGTTCGTGCCGAATTTGACTCCCTCTCCGGCAAACGTGACGTAAGTAAGCTCCGGGCACCCGGCGAACGCCAGATCGCCCACGGAGGCAACAGCGGAGGGAACGGATATTTCGGAAAGACTGTCGCAATACGAAAAGGCGCGGACGCCGATGGAAGTTATGCCGGACGGGATAATGACCGTTTTTAGCGAAACGCAGTGGTTGAAGCAGAAATCCGGCACGGAGGTGATGCCCGTACCCAGACTGACGCTGTTGAGCGAACCGCACCAGCCGAACGCGCGGCTGCCGATTTTGGTTACGGTGTTCGGTATGCGGATGACCTCCAGCGCTTCGCACTGATAGAACGCGTTTTCCTGTATTTCCGTGACTGTGGAGGGGATGTGGATTATCTGCAGCGTTTTGTTCTGATAGAACGCGAGCGAGCCGACGGCGCGCACTTCCCTGCCGTCCAGCTTTTCGGGGATGGTGATCGATTTCCCCGCGCCGAGATACCCGGTGATCACGACGTGATCCTTGTAGACGTCGTAGGAATAATCGTCCGTGCTGCGGGATTCCAGAAAGTCCGCCGGCATTTCGGATTCCTCCGTCCCCGTGACGTAAGCTTTTGCTTTTTTAAGAAGCTTTTGGCACGAGCAGAGCGAAACGCACATTACCAGCGCCAGTATTAAAAGCAGAGTTTTTTTCATCATCCCGCACTACCTTTCGCATATTCCAATAGATTATACCACTTCGGCGGCGGTTTGTCAATTTATTATGCTGGAAAATTCTAAAGGAAAAACACATATTTTTATTGACTTATCGCGGCGTTTGGATTAAAATGAAACAAAGAACGAAAAAGGAAAGGTTTTTGATTATGGACAAGCAGACATTCGCATCATTCCGCAGGTTTTACCACGATCAGCTTTTGCAGGACAGCATCCCGTTCTGGATGAACAGCGATCTTCTCGACCGCGAATACGGCGGTTATATCACCAGTCTGGACCGCGAAGGAAAAGCTTACAACACCGATAAATCCGGCTGGTTCCAGGGCAGGTGCCTCTGGACCTTCTCGCGCCTTTGCAATTTATACGGCAAGCGCCCCGAATGGGTGGAGGCCGCCGAGCTCGGCAAGAAGTTTATGGATAAATACATAGCCGATACCGACGGCAGGATGTATTTCACGCTCACCCGCGAAGGCAAGCCACTTCGCAAGAGAAGATACACGTTCACGGAGAGCTTCTACGTCCTTTCGATGGCGGAATACTCCGTTATGAGCGGCGACAAGGAAGCTTTGAAGAAAGCGGAAGAATGCTTTGAAATGATGCTTTCGATCTTCCGCGATCCGTCGACCGATCCTTATAAGATAACCCCGAAGAGCTATTCGTCCACCCGTCAGGAGCGCGCCGTCGCCGTTCCGATGGTGCTTATTTCCAGCGCGCAGGCGCTTCGCAGATGCGATCCCGGCAAAGCGGAATATTACACGAAGATCGCCGACGAAATGGCGGATATAATCATTAACGTCCATTTCAAGCCCGAGCTCGGCTGCGTGCTCGAGACCGTCGGCCCGAACGGCGAATTCATCGACAACCCCGCCGGCAGGACGATAAACCCCGGGCATTCTATGGAAAACAGTTGGTTCCTTATGAATCAGGCGATCTACACCGGCAACAAGGAGCTGCTTAAGAACGCGCTTTCGATACTCGACCATTCGCTTGAATGGGGCTGGGACAAGGAATACGGCGGATTCATTTACTTTACCGACGTAAAGGGACGCCCCTGCGAACAGCTCGAGCACGATATGAAGCTTTGGTGGGTGCACAACGAGGCGTGCATCGCCACCCTGCTCGCCTACAGCATCACCGGCGACGAAAAATACTGGAAGTGGTTCGAAAAAGCGCATTTCTACGCGTTCGGGCATTTTGCCGACAAAGAATACGGCGAATGGTTCGGATATCTGCATAAAGACGGCACCGTTTCGCACACCCAGAAGGGCTCGATGTGGAAGGGCCCGTTCCACCAGCCGCGCTTCCTTATGAACTGCGAACACATACTCGCCTGCCTGGAAGAAGGCAAGCCGGTGGAAGGTCTGCTTTGATGAAACGGCTGTTCGCCGCGGTCTCTTCTTTCGCTCTCGCGCTTTGCTTTGCGTTGGCGCCGCTTGCCGACGGCAGCGAAGGTCCGCCGCCCGCGCCCGAAGAAACGCAGGCGTGGGGAACGACCGAGATCGCGATCATGGCGGCGGTGATGTTCGCGGTGATAGCGGTGGTGGGAGTGCTGTTCATGAAGTCGGTACAGAAGGACAGGAACGACATCCGCGGTATACGCAGAAAATAAAGATTCACGGCGCGTTTAATGAACGCGCCGCGTTTTTTTGAAATATTTTTGAAATAATAAAAAAAGCGTAACGTTTCCGCGTTCCGAAAAGTATTATAGTATGAAGGCGGTGAGTTTATGAAAAAAAACGGGACTCGCGGCGGCAAGCTGGCGGTGCGCGGCGGACGGGCGTGCGTAACGCTTGTTTACTAACATTATGTAAACTAAAATTGCAAATCGGGCGGGCGAAACCGCCCGTTTTTGTATTGTTTTACCGCGTTTTAGCGCCGTTTTTCTTTGATTTTAAGCGATTTTTTTAATAAAAACACTTGCAAAACGGAAAAGTGTGTGATATAATCAATAAGCTTGTGCGAACGGCACGGCAATAACACACACCGCATCGTCCGTCCCGGGTGCTTAAACGTATTGGGCGGATAAATCCAAAATGCGGTGGCGGGTAAAACCCGAAGGAGTAAAACATGTCTGTTGTTTCCATGAAACAGCTTCTCGAAGCCGGTGTGCATTTCGGCCACCAGACGAGAAGATGGAACCCGAAGATGGCGGAGTACATCTTCACCGAAAGAAACGGTATCTACATCATCGACCTGCAGAAGACCGTTAAGAAAATGGAAGAGGCCTACCTCTTCGTTCGCGACATCGCAGCCGAAGGCGGCAACGTGCTGTTCGTAGGCACCAAAAAGCAGGCTCAGGACGCTATTAAAGAAGAAGCGCTCCGCTGCGAAATGTACTACGTCAACATGCGCTGGCTCGGCGGCATGCTGACAAACTTCAAAACCATAAAGAAATCCATCCAGAAGCTTCAGAACCTTAACAAGATGGCCGAAGACGGCACCTTCGATCTGCTTCCCAAAAAGGAAGTGGCGGCTCTTCAGAAGCAGATGGCAGACCTCGAAAAGAACCTCGGCGGCATTAAAGATATGAAGCAGCTTCCCGCCGCGATATTCGTTGTAGACCCGAAGAAAGAAAAGAACGCAGTCGACGAAGCCCGCAAGCTCGGTATTCCGATAGTCGCCATTGTCGACACCAACTGCGATCCGGACGAAGTCGATCACGTCATCCCCGGCAACGACGACGCCATCCGTGCGATAAAGCTTATCGCCGCCACGCTGGCAGACGCCGTTATCGAAGGCAAGCAGGGCGAACAGCTTACCGATTCTTCCGAGGAAAAAGCGGAAGAGGACGAAGCCGAAGAAGCCGCTGAATAATTCATAATTTATAAGGAGATATTAAAATGGCTGTCAATATTCCCGCAAAAGACGTTATGGAACTTCGCAAAAAGACCGGCTGCGGCATGATGGAATGCAAGAAAGCGCTTGTCGAGACCGAGGGCAACTTTGACGAAGCTATTAAATACCTGCGCGAAAAGGGACTTTCCGTCGCCGCCAAAAAGGCCGACAGAATAGCCGCCGAAGGCGTTGTCGACGTTCTTACCGAAAACGGCGTTACCGCCATTATCGAAGTCAACGCCGAGACCGACTTCGTTGCCAAGAACGCTTCCTTCAAGGAATTCGTCAAGGGCATCCTTAAAACCATCGTCGCTAACAAACCGGCCGATATCGAAGCTCTTAAAGCTCTTCCCTACAACGGCGCCGAAGTTACCGTTGAAGCCGAACTCAAAAATATGATATTCACCATCGGCGAAAACATGAGCATCCGCCGCTTCGAGATAATCGAAGGCACCACCGGGACTTACATCCACGGCGGCGGCAGCGCGGGCGTCGTTACCAAGTTCGATACCGACCTCGACGCGAACAGCGCGGAATTCGTTGAATACGCGAAGAACGTCTGCATGCAGATCGCGGCTATGAGCCCGAGCTACCTCGACAGAGAGCACGTTCCCGCCTCGGTCATCGAAAACGAAAAAGAGATCCTTCTTACCCAGATCCAGAACGACGAAAACCTTTCCAAGAAGCCGGACGCCGTTAAGGAAAAAATGGTCAACGGCAGGATCAGCAAGTTCTACGACAACAACTGCCTGGTCGATCAGGCGTACGTCAAGGACGAGGACCTCACCGTCGGTCAGTACACCGAAAAGACCGCAAAGGAACTCGGCGGCAGCATAAAGATCACCTACTTCGTCAAGTATGAACGCGGCGAAGGTATTGAAAAGCGCGAAGACGATTTCGCGGCGGAGATCAACAAACTCGTCAACGGTTGATCTTATCGCAGCAAAATGTGAACGGGGTGCAAATGCACCCCGTTGCTTTTATATCCGGTTTTATACCGATCTGATAGAAGAAATGATATCGTTTTTTCTTATTCTTGCGATGTTATACAGCGAGAAAAACGCGCACACAACGATATCAAGCGCCACAAACGCCAAAAAAACGAATATCGGAAAGCCGAATCGCGGATTTTTGCCTGCACTCATATGGAGCAGCAGTGCGGCAAAATCGCCTATAAGACTGCCGATGATTCCGTAAAATGCGGAATGATAAGCCAGAAACATGCTTTCAATAAGCACAAGCTTGCAAAGACCGCCGGTGGTTACGCCAAGCGAGCGCAGCATTGCGAACTCGCCTTTTCTCCTGTCGAAATTAATAGCAGCGCTTCCGAGCGACGACAACAGAAAAACAACCACGAACGCACCCGACAGGATGATACAGATTTTGCACATATCATTGATCTCTCTGCCGTGCTGGATAATGCGCGGATAATGCACAAAAAGACAATAGCTGGTTATGAAAAACATCGTGCCGCCGGAAAGTGAAAGCGATATTGCGCGGTATTTCGCCTTGTGATTATCATACATCGAACCGGCAAGCCGACCGTAGAATCCGAATCGCTTTTCCGCAAGTCCTGCAAAAAAACCTTGACTCAGTGAAATATTGATCACTTCCTGCCCCTTCATCGCGTCTACGGCGGAGATTTTTGAAAGACGGAGAATGGGCCTTATCCCCGCTGCAAAGACGGAAACCAACCCGACCGCTATACCGATGGAAAGCAGGATATTATTTATGTAGAATCCGGTCAAGGAGAGCTCGTCCAAATCGAACGCTTTTATAATTCTGTCATAGGCGGCATTCATAAGCTCTACACCGCAGAACGTGCCGAGCACGCTGCCGGCGGCGGCATAGATAAAAGTTTCTGTCAGCAACACGGCCGCCTTCTGCTTATCATCCGCACCGACAGAGCTGAGCAAGCCTATAAGCTTTATGCGTCCGCCGAAGGTGATATCGAAAGTGCCTTTGATAATGAAGAAGAACATAACAAAAGCAGATACAAGCAGGAATATAACAAAACCGAGCGCTTCTTCGTAATACGAATCGCTGCCGCGCGCACTCTCAAGGATCGTACTGCAAAACCAGCAGATCATTGCGTTCAGCACAAAAACGAGCGCGACACCGAACAATGTCAGCAAGGTGCGCTTTGAATTGAATAGTATTGATTTCACCGAAATACGAAATACTGATTTCATTTCAGCCTCTTTCTTTATCTACTCGACAATATCAAGTCTTGCGAGTTGACAGCGTTATAAAGCGAATACAGCATACACACGGCAACTGCGTAATACCGCCCGGAAAAACGTTTTCATCAGTTTTTCTCGTCGCTTACTATAATCCCATCCTCGATGCGGATCACCCTGTCGGCCGATTCGGCAATGCGGTCGTCGTGGGTGACGATGATTATAGTCTGCTCGTATAATTCGTTCGATTTGCGGAACAGCTGCATGATCTCGGCGGTGTTGCGGCTGTCAAGATTTCCGGTGGGCTCGTCGGCAAGCAGGATCGCCGGCGAGGTTATAAGTGCGCGAGCAATGGCAACGCGCTGCTGCTGTCCGCCTGAAAGCTGGTTCGGGTAATAAAACTCTTTGTCAAATATGCCCAGCACCTTCATAATATTCACAAGCTCTTCCTCGGTGGGCGCCCTGCCGTCGAGCTCCAGCGGAAAAGCGATATTTTCGCGCACGTTGAGCATCGGAAGCAGATTGTAAAACTGGTATATCAGCGAAACCTTTCTGCGGCGGTAGATCGCAAGTTCTTTTTTAGTCATGGAGTGCACGTCTGCGCCGTCTACGAAAACCTTTCCGTCAGTGGGCGTATCCACACCGCCGATAAGGTGCATAAGAGTCGACTTGCCGGAACCCGACGTGCCGACCACGGCGATAAATTCGCCCTTTTCAGCGGTGAAGGAAACACCGTTCAACGCGTTTACGGCGTTTGTTCCGCTTCCGTAAGTTTTATAAAGACCCTCGACTCGAAGTATTTCCAACTGAATCCTCCTACCGGACGCGCGTTTGCCCGACCGAATTCTGTGTTTGAGTTTGTATACGATTATATGATACCTGACACACATCATTTTGTCAAGTGTAAGCCGGTAAAAACGGCTATATTGTTATAATAATTATGTATACCGTTCTTTATTCCGATTTTACGCATTCTATAATATTTATGCGGCGTATACGTAATACGTTGTAAACCGAAAAGAAAACGCAGATAATTACGTCAACCGCCACAAACGTCAGATAAACGAGTATCGGGAATCCGAATCTTACGGTGGAGTTGCTGTTCCAATGGATAAGCAGCGCGCCGAAATCGCCTATGAGGCTGCCGATAAGCCCGAACAGCGCGGAATAAAACGCGAGGTAGAGGGTTTCGATTATCACCAGTCTGCACAGTCCGCCGGTGGTCATTCCCAGTGATTTAAGCATGGCAAATTCGCTTTTGCGCCTGTCGAAATTTATGGCGGCGCTGCTCAACGAAGAAAGCAGGAATACCGCCGCGAACACCGCCGCAAGCAGCATAAAAGCCGTGGTGATATTGCGCGTCGGCGCGTAATCAAAGGTGTGCGGGTTTTTAATAAGCGGATAATATACCGTTAAACAGAAGCAGGTCATATAAAATATTGTCCCGCCCGAGAGCGCAAGCGATATCGCACGGTATTTCGACTTGTGATTGTCGTACATCGAGCCCGCCAGTCTGCCGTAAAACCCGAAAGCCTTTTCGGTGAGTCCGGCGAAAAAGCCCTGTTGGAGAGATACGTTTATCTGCTCATGCCCTTTCATCGCCTCCACCGGACTTATGCGTACCAATCGCAGCGCCGGGCGCGCGGTCGCCGCGAACACCGAAACCGCAGTTACGCAGATACCTACTGCGACAAGCGGAACGTGGACGAAGAATTTTCCGCTGAGCACCCAACCGTTTATTATCGTTTCGTAAGCCTTTTCGTAAAGCGTTTTGAGCAGCGCCAGCGCGCCCGCGGTTCCGGCGGCGCCGCAGAACACCGTACAGGCCAGCGTTTCAGTCAGCAGTACTCCGTATTTCTGCGCTTCGGTCGCGCCGACTGAAGTCAGAAGCCCCATTAGCTTTACCCTGCCTGAAAAGGTTATGGTGAATATTCCGTTTACGATAAAGAAGCACAGCACGAACGCGATTCCCAAAACCAGCACCGTAAACCCTATTGCGCTCGAGTAGCCGTCGCCGTCCCCGCGCGAATCCTCTATAAGCGTACCGCAGAGCCAGCAAACCATAGCGGTGAGTGCGAACGAAAGCGTTACGCTGATAAGCGTTAAAAGCGTGCGTTTGAAACTGAATCTTACCGATTTGAGCGCGATAACAAGAACCGTCTTCATTTCATCCCCTCGCCTTCACGGTTTTAACGATATCCAGCCGTTTCAGTTTTATAACGTTATACAACGCGAACAGCAGACATACGGCGACGTTGAACAGTGCAAACAGGAAGAATCTCGGAAACGGGAAAAGCAGAATAACGTAATCGTCGACGTTGGAAGTCCACAGCGGAAGGAATACGGTAAGAGTTGCGGCGAACGAGCCGACAAAGCCGTAAATCAGCGTGTAATATGAAAGCAGCACGCCCTCCAGCCAGGATATAAGGCTTAATTCCTTCGCCGTGGCGCCGAGCGTGAGCATTATTGCAAGTTCGCGTTTGCGATGCTCGAAGTTAATATTCATATTACCCAGCGAGCACAGCGTGAACACCAGCGTGAACAGCATTGCCGCCGCCAGCGCCGCATTGTATTCGTGTCCGGCGCCGAAGTTATCTTCGGCGAGCAAATATTTCCCGTAGGATATGAACAGCGCGTAAACCCACATATAAAGCGTGGTGCCGCCGGCAAGCGCGATTGCGGTCATGCGGTAATTGCGCTTGTGGTTTTCGAACATCATGCGCGCAAATCGCCCGTAGAACCCGTATTTCTGCTCTACGTATATATCGATCCGGCTCTTGTGAAGCGAAATGTTTACGTCCACCTCAGCGGTCAGAGATTCTATCACCGTGAGTCTGCCAAGCCGTCGTACAGGACGGTATGCGGCGATAAGCGTTGCCAGAAGCGAAAGGGCGCAGCCAAGAAGCACGAGCGGCAGGCTTAAACGCGGTTCGGGAGCAGCGGAACCTTCGGCGGAAACCAGCTGCGCCAGCTTATTGTAAAGCAGACGCACGGTGAAAGCGCCGGCGGCGGTCCCCGCCGCGGTCCCGGAGATCCCGTAAGCGAGAGCTTCGGTGAAAGCGGTGCGTTTTAGCTGATCGGAAGTCATACCGACGGAAGCAAGTATGCCGTACATCCGAACGTGGCCTTCGAAGTTCGACTGGAACGTTCCGATAATACACAGCGAAGCCAGAACGAAAGCGCCGGCGATAAATACCGTCTCCGTGAATAAATGCCTCCCGTTAACGTCCTCCAGTACTCCGACGAACGCGCAGGCGAGCACCGCGGTAAACGAAGCGAGTGAAACGCCGAAAAGCGTTATGAGAGTTCGCCGCGGGCTTGCGGAAAGGTTGCGGAAAACAATCCTTAAAATGACTTTCATTTTTTCCTCTCGTCGCTCACGATCAAGCCGTCTTCGATCCTGATTACCCGGTCGGCGGATCCGGCGACTCTGTCGTCGTGGGTAACAATAATGATCGTCTGTTCGTATATCTCGTTCGACCGGCGGAACAGCTCCATTATCTCGGCTGAATTACGGCTGTCAAGATTGCCGGTGGGTTCATCGGCAAGCAAAACTGCCGGAGACGTGATAAGCGCCCTTGCGATGGCAACGCGCTGCTGCTGACCGCCCGAAAGCTGGTTCGGGTAGTAAAACTCTTTTTCGAATATCCCCAGCCGCTTCATCGTATTGACAAGCTGATCCTCTCGCGGGGGACGGCCGTCCAGTTCCAGCGGGAGCGAAATGTTTTCGCGCACGTTGAGCATGGGCAGCAGGTTATAGAACTGATAAACTATAGAAACCTTGCGGCGGCGGTATTCGGCAAGCTCTTTGCGCGTTTGCGAATGCACCTCCGCCCCGTCGACCGTTATTCTGCCTGAGGTAGGTACATCAACCCCGCCGATGAGGTGCAGAAGAGTCGATTTGCCGGAGCCGGACGTGCCGACTATTGCAATGAATTCTCCTTTTTCGGCGCTGAACGAAACGCCGTTCAGCGCGTTCACGGCGCTGTTCCCCGTCCCGTAAGTTTTATAAAGATCCTCAACGCGAAGTATCTCCACGTGTATCGCTCCTTTACACTGTTCCGATTGTTTTTAAATAAGTATATCATACACTGTATTGAATTTCAATATCATTTTGTATAAACTGCAAGTCCGGTCAGACGCGCAAATAATGCAAAAACCGTGCCGCTGCGGAAAAAAATTTCTCTTGACAAAACAGACAAAATACCGGAGGAGAAACGTATGAACTACACACATCTTACCATAGAAGAACGGATTTGTCTGCGGGAATATTACAAAAAAGGATACAGTTACAGAAAAATATTGTGCTTGGCAAAAGGGCACAAATGAAAACTTAAACGGTCTGCTTCGTGAGTTCTGTCCCAAAGGCAGAAATCTATCTCGCGTCAGTCCGCAAACTCTAAAAAAGAACCTGGCGTTGATCAACGCCAGGCCCAAATAGGTTCTCGGTTTTCAAAAACCAGTTGATTTGTTCATTGCTTCAATTCAAAAATTGTTGCACTTCACTTGACAATTCATCTTCCGTTATGCTATACGTTTGTTATTTGTTTTTCTTTTTGATAAAGAAGAACGCGGCGACCACTGCGACTAACGCGGCTGCCGTGGCGATAACTATAGCCCACGGGAACTTGCCGCCGTTATCGAGTTCGACCTCCTTGACCTCGCTGTCGGCCTTGGAAGCGGCTTCTTCGGGCTTGCTTTCGGGCGCGGGCTCGGAAGCGGCTTTGGACGGCTCCGCCGATTCGGCTTCGGAAGCGGGTTCGGGCTCGGACACGGGCTCCGGTTCGCTTTCGGCTTCGCTTTCGGGTTCGGAAACCGTGACGGGGTCGGCGGAGCCGACTATCTGTTCGGCTTCCTCTTTGGTGGCGGTCACCGCGAGCTTGCCTTCGGAAACGGAGCCGGAAGCGAGATCCACGCCGGTGAGCGCGAGGTAGTTGCCGGATTTAACGGCGAGCGCGGCGACCTTGTCCTCCCAGTTCGGGTATTTATCCGCGTTGTCGGGGTTGCTGGTGGAAGAGTGGATAACGAACGCCACCTGATTGTCGCCGGGGGTGAATTCGGGAGCCGCGCCGCCCATGGCGGTGCCGTCGGTGATCGCCTTATAGACGTTTTCGCCGACCTTTTCCGCGGCGAACCAGATAGCCCATTTGGAACCGCAGGTCGAAACGGGGTTGCCGGAGGTTATAACGGTGGAATCCTCGCCGCCGATGGTGCCGTCGACCTTGTCGATGTGGAAGACGTAGCCGATAGCGTCGTCATAAACGGCGTCGCCGTTGCCGCCGATGGTGTAGCTTCCCGCAAAAGCGGTGAGCGCGAACGCGCAGCAAAGCAGCGCGATAACGGTAACAGAGAACAGTTTTTTCATTTTGATACTCCTTGATATATGTTGTTTTTTTTTAGCCGTTTTAAGCCATTCTCGAAAGCATTTCCTCGGTGACCTCGGTGGCAAGCGCGCCCGACGCGAGGAAGGATTCGACCTCCTCGCAGACGTGCTGACCGATCTTTTTAAGCCCGTTGTTGGCGAGCCCGGCGAGGTGCGGAGTCATTATGCAGTTTTTAAGGGTGCGAAGCGGATTGTCGGCAGCCGGCGGCTCCGGATCGTAAACGTCCAGGCAGGCGTATTTGAGGTTGCCCGCTTTCATATGGGCGTAAAGCGCGGCTTCGTCGATTATCGTGCCGCGGGCGGTGTTTATAAGCACCGCGTCTTTTTTCATAAGCGCGAGCGTCTGCGCGTTGAACATATGGTATGTCTCCGGTATCTGCGGTGCGTGGACGGAAACGATGTCGCTCCTTTTCAGCAGGTCGGCGAATTCCGCCTTTTCGGCGCCCATCTGCGCGGCGCGCTCCGCCGATATGAACGGGTCGTAAAGCAGGATCTCCACGTCGAACGCTTTTAACAGCTCGATATAATGCCTACCTGCCCAGCCGCCGCCGACGACGCCGACGGTAAGGTCGTAAAGCTCGCGGATGTTCTCCTTCCCTTCCGCCCAGCCGCCCGCGTGGAGGTTATCGTTCAGCGCGAAGAGGTTTTTCGAAGCGGCGATGGTGAACCCGAGCGCGGTCTCCGAAACGCCCATGCTCAAAACTCCGGCGCAGGAGGTGACGCGGACGCCCTTTTTCCACAGCGCTTCCGAAACGACGGGCTTTACGCTGCCCGCGGCGTGCACCAGCAGTTTAAGGTCCGGGCAGAGCGCAAGATATTTTTCGTCCAGCGGCTGGTTGCCCCAGGAGGTAACGACGATATCCGCGCCTGAAACCGTGTTTTTCACCGATTCATAGTCCGTGCCGCCCTGATTTACCGCGACTTCTCCGCTGTTTTCAAGCCGTTTCAGGCATTTTTCATTAAAAACCATTCCCCTTGTGCCGGGGTCTGCTATCACCGAAATTTTCATTTTGATCCCTCTCGTTTATTTATGTTCTGTAAATAGCTTGTCGTATCCGTTTTCGCCGAACAGACGGCATTCGGATCCGTAATAATCGCCGTCAAGTACGAAGCGCCCGTTCTGTTCGGGCTTGTATTCTGCCCCGGGCGGAAGCATTCCGCACATCGCTTCCCAGTTCGCGTAGTTCTGGTCGCCGTTAATCTCTATACATCCGCAGGTCATTCCGTTAAGGCCGCCGATCCGCGCCGCGAACTGCTTGTTCCATTCCGCAAGCAGCGGTACCACCGTTAGATCGGCGCAAAGGCATTCGCCGCCGTTTTTATAAACCTCCGCCGCCATATCGAACGATACCGACATCGTCTTTGCGATGGGCTTAAGCGCGACGGCTTTGTACCCCTGCTCCAGCCGGCGTTTCACGTCCGCGAGCGAATGGGCGGATTCGTCGGCGTTCACGGTGACCGGAAGATCGCCGACAAACGATTCGTCCTCCGGCGGGAAGGGTTCTTCGATCAGCTCCACCAGCTCCAGCGCGCCGATGCGCGATGCGTGTTCGAGCAGGGCGCAGAGGCGGTCCCTGCCGTCGTACCTGCCGTTGGCGTCGAGGTAATAATGCACCCGCCCGTCTTTTGTGAGGTCGGTGGAATAGTTTTTTGCGATGCTGTGGATCGCGCTTAAACGCGCCTTGTCCCATTCCAGCATATCGCGCATATCCTCCCTGTGCGTCGTTCCCGCGCCGGAGGAATGCCCGATCTTTATTTTAAGCAGCCCGGTGCCGCCGTCGAGCAGAGTTTTTAACTGCTCTTCGGTAACGGCATAGCTTATAAGCGGGATATGCGCAAGCGCCTTGTGGCGGTGCGAGAGCGCTTTTTCCGCCGCGGGAGGGATTATCTGCCCGAAGCGCGTAAAGCCGTTCTCGCGGGCGTAGAGCGCCCATAGGGCGTAATCGACGCCCACCAGCGAATTCAGCACGAAAGTTTCCGCCACGCTCCGCCCGCAGATCCTGTCCGCGTGGGCTTTAAGGTCGTGGAAAATATCGTTTATAAGCATATCCGGCCGGGTGAAGGTCTCGCCCCTGATCATATCCAACGCGCACGCCGTTACTTCCCGCATGAGCGCCGAGGACTCCTCCGGGCTGTGCTCGGCGAACACGTTCCCGTCCGACCAGAGCACGCTTATCGTGCAGGGGCAGGCGGCGGAATAATCCGCGCTTTTAATTTGCGAAACGGTCTGCCACAGCTCGCCTATATATTTGCCCTTGAACCCGAACGGCGCTTTCAGAGGTTCGCGGATATAGCGCAGATCTGTTCCGGTTATTTCAATCCGTTTCATTATTAAGCGCCTCTTCGAGAACCGGGATCGACTGTTCGGGCACGACTCCGTCCAGACACTTGCCGTATTTTATAAGCTCGCGCGCGTAGCTGGAGCTTATATGCACCAGCGCGGGTTCCGCGGGAAGCACCACCGATTCGAGCCCGGCGATATCGCGGTTGATCGCATACATCTCCTGCTCGTATTCGTAATCGCCGCCGTTTCTTGCGCCGCGGACGATGACCGGAGATTTGTATTGCCTGCAAAAATCGGCAAGCAGCCCCGGGCATAGCTTAACACAGACGTTGCCGATATCCGCAGTCGCCGCTTTCAACGCTTCAACGCGCGCTTTTTCGCTGAAAAGCGAGGGCTTGTAGTGGCTTGCGGACACCGCGACGACCACCTTGGGGAACATCCCCGCGGCGCGTCGGATTATATTGACGTGACCGAGCGTGACCGGGTCGAACGTGCCGGAAATAACAGCGGTTATCATTTTGTTTCCTCCCCTTCCTCCGTCTCGCGGCGAAGAATGCTGACGTATGTCTTGCCGTAGCGGTAAAGCTTGGCGCGGAATCCCGCCGCCGGTTCGGGGACCCCGTCGCGCGCGGACTCGGCGACGATTATCGCGTCGTCCGTAAGCATATCGGAATATATAAGGCGTTTTATTATCTCGTCGAGCAGGTCGGGCGTATAGGGCGGGTCGAGAAAAACGAGCCCGAACTTTTCTTTGCCTGCGTTGCCGCGGATATACTCCTGCCAGTCGGCGCAGACCACGCGGCAGCTTTTGAAAAGCTTTGTCGCCGCGGCGTTGTCTTTTATGACGGCGCACGCCTTGCGTGAATTATCCGCGACGACCGCGAACCGCGCCCCGCGTGACAGCGCCTCCAGCGCCATCTGCCCGCTGCCGCCGAACAGGTCGAGCACGTTCCTGTCGGCAATATCGAACTGTATCGCCGAAAAAACGCCTTCCTTGCATATTTCGGTAGTGGGGCGGGTGTCGGTGCCTTCAAGCGTTTTAAGGCGTGTCCCCCGCGCCGTTCCCGTTATTATCCTCATCGTTATCCTTTCCGAAGTAGGCGGCTATCGCCTCCGCCGTTTCGCGGTTTATGCCGCCGACTTCCGCTATCTCGTCCGCCGACGCTTTTTTAAGCGCCTCCAGCGTGCCGAAGTGCAGCAGCAGATCGTTCGCCCGTTTGGCGCCGACGCCCCTGATCTCCGTAAGACTGCTTTTCTTTACCGTCTTGCGGCGCTTCGCGTCCATAAGCGAAAGCGAATAGCGGTGTACTTCTTCCTGTATTTTGTATATGAACACGAACGCGTCCTGCCGGTTGAGCAGCGATATTTCGCCGCTGCCGTCCGTAAGCGTGCGCGTCTTGTGATGCTCGTCCTTTATCATACCGAACACCGGGATATCCAGCGGAATGCTTTGCAGCACTTCCTTTGCCGCGCCGACCTGCGTGACGCCGCCGTCGATAAGCAGCAGATCGGGGTATTCCCAGCCGGGTTCGTCGGCGTCGTGAGCGAAACGGCGGGCGAGGCATTCCGAAAGCGCCGCGATGTCGTTGCCGTCCGAAACCGTCTTTATATTGAACGCGCGGTATTTTTTCTTTGCGAACACGCCGTTTTCGATAACCACCATCCCGCAGCTCGTATATTCGCCGCCGGAATGCGAAACGTCGTAGGATTCGATCCGTTCCGGCACGACTTCGAGCGAAAGGAACTGCGCCAGCGAGACGAGGAAGTTTTTGTGCCTGTCTTCGGACGCGCGCTTGTGGAGTATAAGCTCGCGAGCGTTGTCGTTCGCGCGGGAGGTGAGCGCGCGCATATCCCCTCTCTCCGGCAGGATCACGCGCACCCTGTACCCGGCGGAAAGCGAAAGCGAACCGGCGAGCAGTTCGGCGTCCGCGCGCTCCATCGGGAACCCGACGTAGACTTTTTTGGGGATGAAGCCGCGCAGCTCGTAATATCTTTTAAGAAGCGAGACCAGCGCCGCGGAGGAGATTATCTCGTCCGCGCCGAAAAAGAAGTTTTCGCGGTCGACTATGGCGCCGCCGCGGACGAACAGCAGCGTTACCGCGCTGCCGAGATCGTCGGCATAGACGCCGACCATATCCGCCTCCACGCCCGGAGCGCAGACGATCTGCTGCTTTTCGGCGAGTTTTTTAACGGCGTAGATGCAATCGCGCAGCTTCGCGGCAAGCTCGTAGTTGAGCCCGTCCGCTGCGGTCTGCATATCCTGCTCCAACTGCTTTATAAGCGCGCTTCCGTCGCCGCGCAGCAGCTTTTCCGCGCGGGAGACCAGCGTTGCGTATTCGCGCGGGGACACGTTGCCTTTTATGCAAAGCCCGCAGCATCGCCCGATATGGTAATTCAGGCAGGGCCTGCCCTTGCCGATATCCTGCGGAAATTTTTTTTCGCAGGATGGCAGAGTGAAGGTTTTACGGACAGTTTCAAGGATGTCCCGCGCGACGTGATGCGACGAATAGGGCCCGAAATAGCGGGCGTTATCCTTTCCGCGGCGGTAGACGACCGAAAACCCGGGGTATTCCCCGCCGGAAAGCTTTATATAAGGATAGCCGCCGCCGTCCTTCAATTTGATGTTGTAGCGCGGCTGGAACTGCTTTATGAACTGGTTTTCCTGCACGAGCGCTTCCATTTCGGTGCGGGTATAATATACCTCGAAATCCGAAACCGAATCCACCATTCGCAGAGTCTTGCCGTGATGGTCGGCATATGGGGCGAAATAGGACGAGACGCGGTTGCGCAGCGCTTTGGATTTGCCGACGTAGATTATCCGCCCGGATTTGTTGTGCATTATATACACGCCCGGGGTAGCCGGGAGCAACCGGGCTTTTTCGTACAGTTCCTCTCGCGTCATTGGCTCACCTACAAAAAATGCCCTGAACCTATAAGCTCAAGGCGTTTGTTTTAAGTTTGATTATTCGTTGAACCCGCCGAGTATAAGATCGACAAGTCCGTCGACCGCTTCGGCTTCATCGCTGCCGTCGGCAAGGATCGTGATGATATCGCCTTTGGCTATGCCGAGCGAAAGAACGCCCAAAAGACTCTTCGCGTTGGCGCGTCTGTCGCTGTTTTCGACCCAGATCGAGCTGCGGTAAGAGTTGGCTTTTTGAATAAAGTATGTCGCAGGTCTGGCATGGAGCCCGACGGCGTTTTTGATCTCTATATTTTTAGTAGTCATTTAACATACCCCCATCGAACATTATTATACCAAACAGTTCGCGGCAAATCAATAAATATATCTACAAAATCAAAGGGACGGCGTGTTGTTTTTTTGTCGATAATATCTATTGCCGCACGCTTTCGTCCTTAAACCTGCATTTCGCGAGAGAAAACTCAAGCTCGCCGTTTTCCCATCTGACCGTTTGTTTTTCGCCGTAGACGAGTTTGGTGCCGCGCTCGGTGTAAAACGCGCCGAAGCGGCTGTAGCCGCTTGATTCCACCGTGAGCTCCAACTTAACGGTTTTGCCTCCGGCGGGCGAGGAATAGCGCACCTCGGCGATAACGGCGGGTATCTCCTCCGGTTCGCCTTCGATAACGAGCCGCACGGGATCGCCGCTTTTAAGCGTTTTCGCCGTCTCGGCGGGAACTTCCTCGGCGGTGAGCTGCATCTGTGTGGCGGAGATCCGGGGAGTACCGATGAGTTCGCTGATCTCGGAACGGAAAATGATTATCGCCGCGGCGCAAATTACCGCCGCGATAATCGCAATATCGAGGATATTTATTCTGAATTTGCGGTTTTGCACCGTTTTATCCCCCTTTTTAAGCTTCTTTTGAATAATACTGAGCGCGGGTATATACCCCGAAGACCGAGCCCTGCAGCCCCAGCGTGAACCACAGCACCGCGAACGCGCGCGTATCGGCAAACGGGTCCGAGAACGCCAACGCCAGCACCGCCGTGATCGCGGACGCCGCAACGGCTCCGCAGACTATCGTCGCGCTGCGGGAATTATTGTAGCGAAGCGCGCCGAACGACCTTTGAAGCGAAAGCAGCAGCGCCGCCGCGAGGAGTATGAACGCGAACAGCGCTCCGAACACCGCGATCCCGGACGGCGATTCGCCGAGATGCAGCGAGATCGCGAACGTGCGGCGGATGCTGTTCGGCACCGCGCCGTAGCGAAGGTCTGCCAGCAGAGCGACCGCGGGTATTGCCGCGGCTCCGGCGAGCAGCGCGCCGCCCGGCGCCTTATGCGCGAACGTGAAATACGCGAGCACCGCCACGACGGCGAGCAGCGCGAACGAAACGTCGTCCTCCGTGGCCGCGGCGGCAGTCATAAGCAGCAGCGCGGAGATCCCGAGCTTTCTGCCCCCGGGCGAAGCCAGCCGCGACAAGGCGAGCGGGACCGCCGGAAGGAAGAGAAAGAGCGGGTCTTTTATCGACGCGGCGCAGGACGTGAGCGCTATTACCGCGGAACGCAGACTTTCGGGATAGATGAGCCAGGAAACGCCGTTTACTATGCGGAAAGCCGCCGCCAGCGAAACGCCGAGGCAGACCACGTTGACCGCCTGCGCGACGAGCCGTTCCGAGCAGACTACGTTTTTGGTGATGAAATAGACGCACATACAGCAAAGCAGTTCCGGCGCGGGATCGCCGCCGCCCGTGATGACGAACAGCGCTTTTACGGCGAACACCGCGGCGAACGCCACGTCCGCCGTGCCGAACCGGAGATTACGCTTTAAGCGCAGGCATTTGAACAGGTATGACGCCAGCGTGCAGAGCAGCAGTATGACCAACTGCCGCCCCGGTATGACCGCCAGCAGCGCGATCGCGGAGAACAGCCCGAATTCCGGAACGTTGAATACCGCGAACGCGACCAGCGCGAGAAAGATCGCAAAAAGCACCCTTGCGGGTTCGACAAACAAAGTTAAGATGCCGCAGAGCGAGCCGAACAGAAACGCCAGCCCGGTTGCGTTCCTGCCCTTTTCGGGCAGGCAGAGCGAGGATTCGTTTATACCGAGGCAGACGCAGAGAAGCTGCCCGGTAACACGCCCGTTGCCGAGCGCCGAAAGGATGCTTTTTTCGCCGAAAACCACCAATATGAGCCCGGCGACGAACGAAACCGCCGCGGTGGACACGCCGGATATCCCGATTTCCCCTTCGCCGGAGGTATAGCGGCGAAGCAGGAAGATAGCGGCGGTATAAGCGCCGTAGGTGAGCAGGAATACCCCGGCGGAGCGCAGCGAGGTTGCCAGGAAGCCGTCTTTAAGGGCGCGCAGCGCGTTGAACACGCGATTCCCGGCGAAGAACGAGGCGGCGGCGCCGCGCAACGTTTTTTGCTTTTTACGCTCCGAGCCGAACTGCCGCTTCAGCGGAGCGACCACTTTATCCGCAAAGAACGAATCGGTGCGCCGCACCGACGAGAGCAGCGGAGAAAGGAACCCGGATTCGAAGACCTTGACGATGAAAGCCGAAAGCCGCGAAGTCAACGACAAAACAAAGCTTTCACGCAAGACTGCGCGAAACCTTGTTTTGCGGTTCGTTTGTTTTCTTCTTCTCATGGCGGCTTTGACTCCGTATAATTCAGCCAAGCAGGTCGGGGCGTTTTTTGCCCGTTCTGTCAAGGCACTGTTTTTGTTTCCATTCCTCCTGCAGAGCGTGGTTGCCGTTTATAAGCACCTCCGGCACCTCCAGCCCTTCGAAAACGCGCGGGCGGGTGTATTGAGCGTGCTCCAGCAAGCCGTTCTGCAGACTTTCCTTTTCGAAGCATTCCGGCGAGGGGAGAACGCCTTCGACAAGGCGGGAAACGCAATCGACGACTATGGCGGCGGGCAGTTCGCCCCCGGTGAGCACGTAATTGCCCACCGAAAGCTCCTCGTCCACTTCCAGATCGATAATGCGTTCGTCGATCCCCTCGTAATGTCCGCAAAGCAGAATAAGGTTATCGTATCCGAGCAGCTCGCGGGCTTTGTTCTGGTCGAACAGAGCGCCCTGCGGCGACATATAGATAACCCTTGTCGTTCCGCTTAAGCGGGATTTTACGGCGCGTATGCAGTCGACGGCGGGCTGGCACATCATAACCATACCGTAGCCGCCTCCGTAGGGCGCGTCGTCCACCTTGCGGTGTTTATCCAGCGTGTAATCGCGTATGTCCGTGCAGGTAACGGAGATCAATCCCTTTTCCCTCGCGCGGCCGATAATGCTGGCGTTGAATACCGGTTCGAGAGCGCCGGGAAAAAGCGTAAGCACTTCGAAGTTCATAACGCCTACGCCTCCGTCCCTTCCAAAAATCGGATGGTTATCCCTTTTTCGGTATCCTTGTTTAACACGAACTCCCTGACCGCGGGCACGATGCAGTTCCTTTCGCCCTCGACGTAGTAAAGCTCGGAAGCGGCGCCCTCCTCGATGCGGGCGAGCTTGCCCACCACCCTGCCGGTATCGGCGTCGATAACGTCGAGCCCGATAAGGTCGTCGTTGAAGCAGACCCCTTCCGGGAGCTTTATATCCTCGCGGTCGAACCAGACGGTGTGCCCGGTAAGAGCCGAAGCGCTCGTCCTGTCCTCGTATCCGGCGAAGATCACGGTGGAGAGCGATTCGCGGAGCTCCTTTACCTCCAGCGGGCGGGCGCCTTTATTATCGAGATAAAGGTACTTTACGCCGGAAAGGAAAGATAGGCTGTCGCACCAGCAATCGAACCGCAGTTCGCCCTTCAGCCCGCGCGGGGAATTAAGGCGCCCCGCTTCAAGAAAGCGCTTCATCAGATAATGTCGACGATAACGCGCTTGTTCTCCTTCGCGGCGGCGGCGCGCATCACGGTGCGGATGCTTTTGGCGATCTTGCCTTCCTTGCCGATCACCCTGCCCATATCGCGTTTAGAGACGGAAAGTTCGAGCACCACGGTGTCGCCGCTGACCTTTTCTGTCACGCTGACGGCGTCGGGATCCTCGACAAGCGCTTTCGTGATGTCGATGAGTATTTGCTTCATTACTCCAACACTCCACTCTTTTTGAGCAGCGCTCTTACGGTTTCGGTGGGCTGTGCGCCGTTGGCGATCCACTTCTTTGCCTTTTCCGGATCGACCTTGATCTCGGACGGTTCGGTCATCGGATTGTAGAAACCGATCTCTTCGATAAATCTGCCGTCACGGGGATATCTCGAATCCGCGACGACGATCCTGTAGGTGGGTGCTTTCTTCGCGCCCATTCTTCTGAGTCTGATCTTAACTGCCATTTTTGTTTCCTCCGTATATGGAAAATATTATTTATTAAAAGGGAAACTTGAATTTTCCTCTTTTTCCTTTTTTGCCCGAAAACTGCTTCATAAGCTGTTTCGTCTGTTCGTACTGCTTCAAAAGACGGTTCA